>SMER01000269.1_pt1 | contig 10830 bp, 7 predicted proteins | sample 2456411 | NCBI WGS metagenome assembly SMER01 (sample SAMN10132597, study PRJNA489261) | soil metagenome | isolation source: day1 antibiotic-silt loam soil ammended with raw manure from dairy cow... | place: USA | collected 2015-05-01 | reverse complement strand
AGCCTCATTGCCCAAACGTTTACGAATGGTAACAAATAGACTTGGATCAAAAACGACTTTATCAGTAAAGTGATCAAAACCAAGGAAAAACTGCATGTAAGGATTTTCCTGAATGATTTCAATAGTACCCCTGTCGTCTTTCTTTTCTAAATGTTTAATAATCAAGGCTCCTATTACAATGCGGGCATCAATACTGCTTGCGCCCATCGTAGTGGAGAAACTTTTTGCATAAACTGCAGCTAACTTGTCCCAATCTAATATTTTAGCCATTTTCACCCATCGATTATCAGCATTTAGTTTGCTCTCAAAGTCGGTGTGAAAGTCAAAAATTGACAACTGTTTCTGTGAAGTGTATTTGAACATAAGTGCAAGGATTTTGATGTAAAAATACAAAAAGTCGTGCATTTATACAACAAAAACACATGCTATTTTACTGTAAATCAATATTTTTAGACTTTTTCAGCAGACCCTAGCTAAATGACATTGAACCCGCGCGACCGAGATGTAAAAGGTCATAAATCTATAAAAACAAAAAAAGGGCATCTTCTACCAAGACGCCCTTTTCTAATTATATTTTGTGTTACTATTGTGTTATTTCATCTACCGAATCGTCCAATTCACCCCCATCATCATCCAAATGCCGGGTTGAGGCAAGTTGCCCAAGTCGAGGTATTCGGTATTGAGCACATTGTTGATATTGGCATAGAGGTTGATGTTGCGCAGTTTATAGTTTACCTTTAGGTCTAACAAGCTGAATGGCTTGTAAGGGGTAACTTCTGTTGGTTGCGAGTCGACATATTTTAAGTACGATCCTGTTCGCTCTTGCCAGCGGAAATTCCACGTCACGGATAGGTTGCGCACAACGTCGTGTTGTAGGCTGGCGGTGAATTTGTGGCGCAAATGATTGAGGGTGTAGTTGGAAATCAAGTCATCGTCCACCATGTTTTGGTGGAGATATAAATAACCAACCGATAGGTTGTGGAACGGCAAGTGGTTTCCTAACAACTCTTTAAGATTGAACTGCACGTTGGTCTCCACGCCCCGTTTGTTTATTTTGGCGTGGTTGCGACTCTCCCACAAAGCCTCTTCGCTGGGTTTTACCCAATCGATAAGGTTGCTACCCTTCATGTAAAACGCAGTTACATTGGCATTTACACTGTGGTTTTTTAGTTTTACCCCTGCCTCTAACGCTTCAGATTTCTCCGATTTTAAATTGCTATTGCCAATATGCGTTTCGGTGGTGTAATACAAGTCGGTAAATGTAGGCATTCGGGTGGCTTTGTTCCACGATGCAAACAAGCTTACATCATCAGTCACCCTAAACGAGGTGTTGATGGCCGGATAAAAATTGAATGTGTTGGGATTGGCAGTGTTGTGGTTGAGCAATGCTCCTACCGACAATGTAACGTTGCGAAACAGGAAATTCTGCTCGGCAAAGTAGTTGATGGCGGTGCGGTTGTCGCTCATGGTGTATTCATCGAAGGGCTCGTAGAGCGGTTTGCCCAATACGTTGCTCACAATGCCCTCGTTGCGAAACTCGCCACCAAAGCTGGTAATGCCCAATTGCGATGCATACTGAAAAGTGAGGTTGGCCCCAAACACATCGGTGCGATGATAGTTGTGATTGGTTCCCTCGCGAATGAGTTGAAAAGTGTCGTAATGTCGGTTCCAATAGAGTTGAGGAATGAATTTGAGTGTGCCGTTGGTTTCGCCTTTTATAGAAACAAACATCGACTCTGTATCGTCGAACTGATTGGGGTAGGAGGGCGTGTAGAACGTATTTGCGCCATACTCCTTGCTGTTGTATCCTGCCTGCACGTCCATTGTGTTTTTGTTGATGTCGAATCGACTTTGCCACAATAGATTCAGCATTTTGTAGTCGCTATTGTTCATATATCCATCCGATTGGCTATATCCTGCCGATAGTTGATGTAGAGACGATGAGGCTTTGTAGGCTCCACGTGCCTCGGTGCTTAGCAAGCTGTGCATGCCGCCCTCTACATTGATATATGCGTTTGATTCTTTGTCCTTTCGGGTAATAATATTGATACCTCCGGCAAATGCACTGGCGCCATAAACCAGCGAGGCCGGGCCTTGCACAACTTCTATGCGCTCAATATCTGAAAGATTGATGGGGATGTCGAAACTGTAATGTCCCGTTTGTGGATTGGTAAGGTTAATGCCATTAAGGAGAATGGCAACTTGGTCGAACGAACCACCTCTCATCGAGATATCGGATTGCACTCCGTGGGGTCCGCGTTGCATCACATCGATGCCGGCTACTGTGTTAAGAAGTTCCTGTACGCTTTGCGCCGGACTTCGCTCAATTTCGGTTTTGGTGATAAGCGTAACAATTTTTGACGCTTGGCTCAACGGCAATTCTGCTCGTGAGGCTGTTACCACCACTTCTTCTAAATCTTGCTCGGCAATTGTGTCAGACTTTGCCTCTATGCGTATTGCTTCGTTGGGCTTAACCGATGATGCATGCGCACTTGTTAAAGCGCAACCTGTGAGAACTCCGATGGTTACTACTTTGCTAAGGCTGTTGAAAGCGCCGTAAGATTTGTTTACAAATCGCTTGAAGCGATAAGCACTGGATTTGTTTAGTTGTTTTTTGTTCATTGTTATATATTTAAAAAACAGGTCAAATTCGTTTTGACCTTATATCTTATTTCTTGCCAATTTAGAAGTGATTGAGATGTTTCATTGTTATTTATAGTTAGTTATTTGTTATCGTTTTAAAACTTACACTTCTTATGAGCTTTGAAGGAGCTAAAGCCTGCAAGGCTGGCATAATTCAGCCTACCGCAATACTGACGGGACAGCTCGCAGGTCATACCAGCGTTACAAACGCCGAACCATTGCCTCCTCGTTGCAAACGAGGAGGAGTGCGAATTTGTTGCCCTTTCAGGGCGCAAGATGGAGTAGTGCTCATATACCCAAGGCATCGCCTTGGGTTAATGTTCGTAATGTATTACTGAGCCCTACAGGGGCGATATAGAATGTTTAGAGCATTTCGACCCCTTCGACGAGGGATCAATTTCAGTGAACGCACTACTACCTTCATATTGTATTGTGTTGGCTTCGACTCCGCTCAGCCATCGTTTGATTAATATACACGAGATGATTTGTGGGTAGCGGGAAACATATTTTATCTTTTAAGACACAAAGTATTGTGTCTCTACAGTCCTACAATTCCACTCTTCACTCTTCACTCTTAATTTATCTCTCATGCGCCGTTCCTCGCCTTACAGCTGTTACCATCTTATAAAGTTGATCATTAGGTCGAATCTTCTCAGGAGTCTTTATAGAGAAACTCTCTCCCTTCACTGTCTCTTCAACGGGCTTCATGTCCACACGAATCTCATCGGGGGTCAAGAATATTGCACCCGTAGTAGGCCCGGTAATAAGCACCTCTTCTCCAGGTTTCAGTGATTGAGTTTCCATCAAGAACTCTGTTACACCAATATTGCCAAAGTGCTTGATGGCTTTGCCAAGGTATACTTTGCGTTTGGTGGCTCCCGATCCGTAGCGATGTGTCCACTCGCCCAATCTCTGTCCCAGATAGTATCCATCCCAAAATCCACGATTGAAAACTGTAGCCAATTTCTCATTCCACACTTCAATCTTCTCTTCTGTAAATTCATCGTTGCAATAAGCCACTACTGCCTCTTTGTAACACTCAGTTACGCGTCTCACATATTCAGGTCCGCGCGCTCTGCCCTCTATTTTGAATACACGAACACCCGCATCCATCATCTTATTCATAAAATGGATAGTCTTGAGGTCTTTGGGCGACATGATATACTCGTTGTCAATCTCTAATTCAATCTCGCTCTCTTTGTCTTTTACTATATAAGCTCGGCGACAAATTTGATTGCAAGCGCCTCTGTTGGCCGATTTGTCTTTCTCATGCAAACTCAAATAGCATTTACCCGACACTGCCATACACAATGCACCGTGACAAAACATTTCAATGCGAATCAACTCGCCGGCAGGGCCTTTTATCTGTTGCTCATTGATGTCTTTATATATTTGTGCTACCTGGTCAAGGTTTAGTTCACGTGCCAATACTACTACATCGGCAAACTGTGCGTAAAACTTAAGCGATTCTGTGTTGGTGATGTTTAATTGGGTAGAAAGATGCACCTCTACACCCACACTGCGTGCATACATCATTACAGCAACGTCTGATGCAATAATGGCCGACACTTTTGCCTCTTTGGCAGCATCAACAATGGTGTGCATTAGTGCAATATCGCCGTCGTATATTACTGTATTTACAGTAAGGTACGATTTAAGACCGTTTTCATTGCAAATTTCTACAATCTTAAATAGGTCTTCTGTTGTGAAGTTGTTGGCCGATCGGGCGCGCATATTCAGTCCCTCTATTCCAAAATAGATTGAGTCTGCGCCTCCTTGTATGGCTGCCATCAGCGATTCGTATGAACCCACTGGGGCCATTATTTCGTAATTGTTTATATTTCTCATTGTAATGTTTTCTTGCGAAGTGGGCTGCGAAGAACCCGTTAGTATTCGTATATGTGTTGCCTGTTGAGGCGTAGCATGCAGTTGCTTTATCTAAACATTTGCAGTTCTGGCTCTGGTTTCTCAAACAAGCGTGATCTGTCGATAGTAGCTTCGTTCTTTTTCTCCAATTTCTTTAATTGAGACGCCGAAGGATTGTTCTTATTGAAATCTGTAGACAGTAGCTTTACTGTAAGCTGATTATCTGTTATATTTTCTAATTTAATAATTACTGTTTTATCTTCTAAAACCCTGTTCTTTACCAAATGAACGGTATAGTCGGTATCTGCATTGTAGTCGATGGTAGTTTTATCGAACAATAGGTCGGAAACCTTTATTGCAGTGGTTTTGGGGTCCGATTTATATAAGATAATTCCATGATCATTACTTATTTTTAAATCAATAGTTTTGTTTTTTCTGTCTAGAAACTCTGCTCGCACTCCTTGTATCGAAAATCCATCCTCATTGAAAAGTTGCAACTGAATAGTGTCTTTCTTCTCTGCTGGATTAGTTTCTATTTTGGTTTTCTTACCACTGTAATTTGTAGTATTTATTATGAGGAAGTCTTCTATTATTTCATAAGATCCCTCGCCTGTAAACACTACGCCCAATCCATCGTTGCCTCTCACATTAAACGTTATGTGATTGTCGTTGAATACTAAGGAGTCGGGTCCTTCAAAGTAAGTACCGCTTATTTCCTGGGCATTGAGTGAAAGCGAGAATAGAATAGTTGCGAGTATTATTAATATCTTCATGTTGGGTTGTTCTATTATTTCAATAATGTATACTTGATGTTTAGATAGACATCAAAGAATTTATTCTTTGCACAAAGATAAACATTATTTAGAAGAGAGAAATTTATCTTTTGGCATTTCTTTAATTGGTGCAACTATTCTGATATAATATAAAAAACGGATGTCACATCAAAGACATCCGTTTTCTAGTTATATTATTCATCAGGTAGGTTGGATTCTATTCCTTCACTTTAGCAACTTCCTTTGTCTCTTCCACCATCTTTATCTCCTCAATATTCAATTTCACTTTAGTGAATGCTTTTCTCAGTTTAGTAGTGTCTGTTTTGTTTGCCCAATAGGTTACATTAACCGAGCTTTTCTCTTGATTAATATCCAATGCTGTAATTCCTTTCTCAAAAGCAATGTAGCTGTTTATTTTATTTACGCAACTACTGCACATATCATCGAGACGAATCTCGACAGTCTCTTTCTTCTTTTCTGCTTTCTTTGGTTTTTGAGCAAAGCTCATGCTTGTTATGCAAGCAAATACAAGTAATAGTGTAACTAATTTCTTCATGTTTTTACGTTGTTTAAAGTGTTTATTTTAACTGGGGTTTTGTATCAAAAACGAGCGTAACGCAGTATTTGTTCTTTTATTAAACAAAAATTAGAAACGAGGGATAGTGAATCGTAACCCTCCATATATCATGCGACCATGCACTGGACCCCAAATCATAGTAGCATCGAAATTGTTGCTACGCGGATTGGCTGCATCAATTATTGGATTGTCTTGACGATAGTCGAACAGGTTTTCCACCCCAATATAGATGTTCCAATTACGGAAGTATTTTGTTATTTGTCCGTTTATTACAGTGTGCGATGCAAAGGTTTTGTCCCAAAGTGGATCGTTTGCATCGGGTGTTGGCATTCTGCCACCGCCATTAAATTGAGCAGTAAGGTCGAATTGCCACTTTCCTAATGGAGTTTGGTAAGATGCTGTTGCCAGCCCTTTGTAATCGTTCAGTAATGGTTTGTCTAAACGTGTAACCTCGCCTGTTTCTTGATTGGTATAATCGGATGTCGATTTTGTCCACCTATACGCAGCGGTAAATGTGAATCCATCGAAGAAAGGATAGCTCATCTCTATTTGCGAACTATTGGTGGTCGACTTTCCATCGCCTAAATTGTAGAAACTTATGGCGTGTGGATTGCTATCCATGTCCACAACTACTTGGTTGATGAAATTTGTTTGGTAATATTCACCAATCACGGTTAATTGCTTACCAGCAATGGGAATATAGAATGTAGCATTCAGTCCAGCATTCCAAGCTTCTTCTTGATCGAGATTGTTGGCAATGTTTACTTTTCTTGAGCTTGCCAATAGGTAATTGTTTTCGGCCAATATGTTGGCTGTTCTGTAACCTTTACCTACCGAAGCTCTAAAGTGTACCCACTCATAAGGATTATACTTGAGATGTAATCGGGGTGTAACAAATGTGCCGTATCTTGAGCTATAGTCGGCTCTAAGACCAGCCAATAGAATAAACTTATCGTTCAGGTTATAGCTATATTGTGCATACATGCCTGGTACGGCTTCGCGTCGGTTATCGTTAAACGTTTTGTCGGTTGTTTCTAGTAGCTCCTTAAACTCATCGTAGTTTAAACTCAATCCTGTGCTTAGGCTGTGCTTGTGCGAAAAAGCTTTCTCGTAAAGCAAACTTGCGTATAAGTTCTTTTGAGTTACATCATATTTCTTGGTGTCAAACATCGACTCTTGGTCGTGAATAGACCCCGAGGCAATTAGAGCAACACTTTCGGACAATTCTCCATCATTTATTACATAAGCTTGCTTGGTGTACATTTCGCCACGATTTGTTTTCAACGATATCTTATACGGATTGCTGGTTATTTGTTTTGGGTCTTGACCCCCAATACGTTCTTCATGAATGAAGCGACCTCCATATTGAGCCATGTATTTGCCCGACTCGTAGTTCCAGCGATTCATTAAGTTGAGTTGGTTAGATTTTGGATAATCCAGGAAAGCATCGCCGTTTTCATCCTGTCCATTCATATCGTTAGAGTAATGAGCAAACAATCCTGTTGATAGTTTTTCATTAACGTGCCAACTTGCATCAGTATTCACTTCCATGCGTCGAGCATCATTGGCAAACAGGTTGACAGATAGTATATCGGCAGTGGTAGGCTTTTTATACTCTACATTTATTTGTCCTGCCAATGCTTCGTATCCGTTCTTTACAGACGAAGTTCCTTTCGAGATATAAACACCTTCCATCCAAGCTCCAGGAACGTAATCCAAGCCAAACGGAGACGATACTCCTCTGAAATTGGGATAGTTTTCGGTAAGCATTTGCACATAAGTTCCTGCAAGACCAAGTAGCTTAATCTGTTTTGCACCTGTTGTGGCATCGCTATAGGCAACGTCAACCGATGGGTTGGTTTCAAAACTTTCGCCAAGATTGCAACATGCTGCACGACAAATTTCGGCATAAGTAATCTTTTGCTCTTGCAACACCGATGTTCTATTGGCAATTGTGCCAGGATTGCGAGAACTTATTACTACTTCTTGAAGCTCTAAATCTTCTTTCAGATAGATAGTAAGTTCTTCGTCGTGATTTTCTAAGTGTAGAGATTGTGTAGAGTATCCAGTGTAGCTAACCATTAGGTGCTCGTGTCCTTTTGGTGGGTCTATTTCGAAATAGCCATCGAGGTTGGTAACTGTACCTTTATTAGATTTTTCCCAATATATATTTGCGCCAATAACAGGCTCTTTTGTTTCATCAAAAACGTAACCTTTTATTTTATCGGTAGCATAAACCGAAAATGATGAGATAAATAAAAATAGTAGAATTATTTTTTTAGTCATAACTTATAATTTGAGTATAAAACAGTGTTGTGAGTGTTTTTTATAAAACACAATGCGATACAGACAGCATTCTATCTGTATTTAAAATCAAAAACAACTGTTTTAGGCTAAATTATAAGGGTTTCGAGCAACGAGAAGTATACAAGATTGCTCATATTGGGTGGTTTTTGTGTTTGTGTTATAAGCTCTGTTTGTTTTTCAAGCTCAATGTTTTTATTAAAAAGGTAGGGTAGTGTAGAGAAAAAGATATCCAACACCTTTATAGAGAGTAGGTTTTGGTTTTCTTCAAAAGATATATCTTCTATATCTAAGCGTTGTATTGAGCAAGTCTCATGTGAGGTTTCACACATCAAACTATTGTTGTCTGACAGGTCTTGTTCTGGCTGGCAATCATTGTAGTGAACATCGCAACACTTGTTTGCTGCTATAGCCTCTACACCAAAGGTGTGGCAATCGTCACAGCAAAATGAATAAGCATTAATTCCCGATCCGGCATATATAATTACAAAAGCCAGTAGGAAAACCAACGATATGGATAAAAACTTTTTCATAAACACAAAGATATACTTTTCACTCAAATGTGTAGGCATCGTTCTTTTAAAAAAGATTAATGCTTCGGTTCTTTCATTTATTGGCATCAGTCTCTTTTTTCAAGTAATTGTAGAATGCACGTTGTGCTCTCACTTTTGGTTTGTTGTTTGTCTTGAAAACATTGTTCAAGTTCTCGTCAATGAAAGAGGCTTTTACATTATCGTTTAGTTGAATGTTTAGAAAGTCCATTATTTGCTGTTGGTGCTTTTCGCAGTAGATTGGGTATGCAGTTTCTATGCGACGCCTTAGGTTACGCTCCATCCAGTCGGCCGATGTGAGGTGATAGGTAGGATTACCGTTGTTGTGAAAATACCAAATACGAGTATGCTCTAAATATGAGTCCACTATGCGTGTTATCTTAATATTCTTGCTATAGGGTTGGTTAGGAACAAGGCAGCAGATGCCTCTAATAATCAAATCAATATCAACACCAGCCAAACTTGCTTTGTAGAGCTTTTTAATCATTTTTTTGTCTTGCAGGCTGTTCATCTTTAGTATAATACGGCCTTTTTCTCCATTCTGTGCGAGAACTATTTCTCTATCAATCATTTTATCTAACATTGGCACCATATTGAATTGTGCAACCAGTAGATGGTTGAATTCGAATGTTTCAGTTTTTCCTTCCAGTATGTTGAACAACTCGTTTATCTCTGTTATAATATCCTGATTAGAAGTTAAAAGACCCATATCGCTATAGATACGAGCAGTTTTTTCATTAAAGTTGCCTGTACTCAAATAGGCATATCCTTTTATAGGCACTCTTGGGTCTTTACTCCGTTTGCGCACATAAGCCAGTTTTGCATGCACTTTAAGTCCCTTCAGACTATATATAATTTTAATGCCTGCTTGTTGCATTGCTTCGGCTGTTTTAAGATTATTCTCTTCATCAAAGCGAGCTTTTAGCTCAACAAACACCGTTACTTTTTTGCCATTTTTTGCAGCACTTATCAAGCTGTTTATCACGGCTGAGTCTTCTGCCACCCTATACTGTGTAACTTTTATTTCCAACACCTTTGGGTCGAATGCTGCCTGCATCAAAAAACGAATTAAATAGTCGAAAGATTGATAAGGGAAGTGCATCAATATATCTTTCTTGCGAAGGACACGCAATAGAGAAGTATTCATTTCAAAGTCTGGCACACGAAGGGCTGGGGGTAAATCTTCTGTTAGTTTTTTATTGGTTGGGTTGGGCAACTCCATCAAATCGTCAAGGTTTAAATAGCGTCCGGATGGTAACAACTCTTCATCCTCTATTTCATAGGTGTCTCGCAAATATGATAGAAAGTAATCGGGCATAGCTTTATCGTACTGAAAGCGTGTAACAGCTCCAATTTTTCGTTTCCTTACTTTCTTTAGAATTCTTTCGGCTAGTTTGGTGTGATCTCCATCTTCAACCGAAAAGTCTGCATCTCTCGATATCTTTAGGCTATAACATTCGCCCACTTTGTATCCAGGAAACACACTCGAAAGATTTGCTCTTATAATATCGTCGATAAACATAATATAGTGCACTCCATTGTGCGAAGGTAGTTCAATGAATCGTGGCACTTTTGTGTGCGGTATCTTCATTATAGCATAGGTGTAGTCACTAGGGTTTTGGGGGGTGTCTTTTTTCTTTCGTGATAACAGGCAGATTACTTGGTATATGCGGGCGTCTAGAATGAAAGAGTGGATATAATCTTTCTGAATAATCATAGGAGTGAGGAAGGGAAACACCTCCTCGTTGAAGTATTTGGTTACAAATTCGCGATGAAAGGGTAGTACATCGTCCGATTGGTAAAGAATGATTTTGTTTTCTTCTAGTTCGGGTAGAATTTCTTGATCAAATATTCTATAATACTCCTCTTCTTGTCGCACTACCTCGGTATTTATTTCAGACAAGGTTTCCAGTGCCTCTTCAACCGATTCTTCTTTTATATCTTCTACTAAAGAGCTATGATAGCCAGAAACGCGCACCTTGTAAAACTCTTCAAGGTTGGAAGAGAAAATAGATAGAAACTTGATGCGTTCGTATACAGGTAGCGACTTATCTTTTGCTTCAAGCAAAACACGGTAGTTGAACGAGAGCCAGCTGATATCTCTTTTAAAGTACTT
>SMER01000268.1_pt1 | contig 10833 bp, 6 predicted proteins | sample 2456411 | NCBI WGS metagenome assembly SMER01 (sample SAMN10132597, study PRJNA489261) | soil metagenome | isolation source: day1 antibiotic-silt loam soil ammended with raw manure from dairy cow... | place: USA | collected 2015-05-01 | reverse complement strand
TCTATTTATACATAATTCTAATAATAAACTAAACTAAGTATTATGAAACATGAAAAAAATCTTGTTTATTTAAAAGCACTCTTCCTAATGTTTGCTTTTATTTCTACGATGAGTATACTCGGACAGACCTTGAATGTCAGAGGAACTATATCGGATATTCAAGGCCAATCACTAATTGGAGTGAATGTGCTTGAAGAGAATACTAATAATGGAACTGTAACGGATGTGTCAGGTAACTTCTCTTTACAGGTTTCTTCACCCCAAACACATTTAGTCTTTTCTTATATTGGCTATGAAACACAAAGAGTGTTGGTAGGCAATAGAAGCACTATAGATGTGATAATGGTTGAAGACACTAAAAGCTTAGAGGAACTAGTTGTAATTGGATACGGAACACAAACCCGAAGAGAAATTACGGGGTCTGTAGCCAATGTAACAGAAAAAGATTTCAACAAAGGAGCCACACAAAATGCAGCCGACCTTTTGCAAGGAAAAGTTGCAGGTCTATCTATCACTTCTACCAGTGGTGATTTAAACGACAATTCTATTATTCGTTTACGTGGTATTAACACATTACAAAAAGACAATGGACCTTTCATCGTTATTGATGGAGTTCCCGGGGGTGACTTATCGTCAGTTGCACCACAAGATATTGAGTCTATCTCAGTACTTAAAGATGCATCTTCAGCTGCTATTTATGGATCTAGATCTGCAGGGGGTGTAATTCTTATCACTACCAAAAGAGGGTCGGGCAGTGCTCAGCGTATTTCTTATGATGGATACATGGCTGTTTCGACGGTTGCCAACAAACCTGACATGATGTCTGGTCAAGATTGGCGCAACTATGTCAAAGATAATAATCTGCAATCCACTGCAGATGCATTTGATCAATATGGAGCTGACACCGATTGGTTCGATCAAATAATGCGTACTGCTATTTCTCAGAATCATTCTTTATCTCTATCAGGTGGTGGTTCTGCTCATAATTACCGCGCATCTGTCAATTACATGGATATGGAGGGGATTATGAAAGACAATAGTTATGAAAACCTCAACTTCAGATTCCAATTTAGCCAACGTGCTATTAATAATCGTCTGAAAATTGGATTAACTGGTGTTGCAAATGTGAGAAATATTTCACCAAGTAATAAAACTAATAGTGTATTAGCATCAAATTTCTTGCCAGTTTACCCTGTGAAAAACGAAGATGGTTCCTGGTTCGATTTAACCGAATGGTTACAAGGTAATCCGGTACGTCAAATAGAACTTAATAGCAGAGAAATAAAAAATTTAGATTTCTATGGTAATGGTGATATTGAGTTTGATTTCACAAGTGACCTTACAGGGAAATTGACCTTATACAAACAGCGTAAATCTTTTGATTATTCAGAGTATGCTCATAGCGAAACTTATTCTGGAAGAGACCCAAAAGGTTTTGCAAAGAGAGAGACCTTTTTAAGAGATAAAGATTTATTAGAAGCAACTTTGAACTACAAATTCACACTGAAAGATGATCACAAGTTTACATTACTTGGTGGTTATTCATGGGAAGAAAATGTCTATCAAAAAGTGCAAGCACAAAATCGCTATTTCATTACCAATTCTCTTGGAGCAAATGATTTACAGTCGGGTCAAGATTTGAGACCAGAGGATGTATCGTCTGAGAAAAATATGTATCGCTTAATTTCATTCTTTGGTAGAGCAAACTATGCATATAAAGAACGCTACATGCTAACTGCAACATTGCGTCAAGATGGATCTTCAAAATTTGGAGCTAATCATAAATGGGGAACATTCCCATCAGTTTCGGCAGCATGGGGGTTGTCTCAAGAAGAGTTTTTGAAAGATGTTAGCTGGCTTAGTGATCTTAAACTTCGTGCAGGTTACGGTGTGACAGGAAATCAAGATGGCCTTGATCCTTACAAAACCCTTGAATTGTACGGCCGATCTGGTTCGTATTACGATTCAGGTAATTGGTTTACTGCCTATAACATATCTCAGAATGCAAATCCTAACTTGAAGTGGGAACAGACTTCTTCACTCAACATAGGAGTTGATTTTAGCCTTTTCAATAATAGGATTAGTGGAACAATTGAGTGGTATGAGAAAAACACTTCAGACATGTTGTATCAATACACCGTTCCAACTCCTCCATTCTTGCATGATCGCATTATGGCCAATGTGGGTGATATGTTGAACAGAGGTTTTGAGTTCTCTCTAAGTGCCAACTTAATCAATACGAATGATTTTAGTTGGACTACTTCTGTTAATGGTGCATACAATCACAACGAGGTAACGAAGCTATCAGATGATCTCTTTTCTACAAATAGAATATACGTTGGTGATGTTGGCGGTATAAGAGGTATGTCTGCAACATCGTCTTCAATTATTGAAGAGGGTTATCCAGTGGGACAATTCTATATGTTGAAAAGCAATGGCATTGATGCAGATGGTAAATACATTATTGAAGACATTGATGGCGATGGAGTAATATCAGATGCCGACCGCACTTATGTTGGAAGTCCACAACCCGATTTTATATTTGGATGGCAAAACTCGTTCGCTTATAAACAATGGGATTTATCTTTCTTCTTTAGAGGAATGGTGGGTAATGATGTATTGAATATTGGTAAAATTGCATACTCAAATCTGCAAAGCTTACCAGGAGCCAATGTAAGAAAAGAAGCTGTATCGATTGGACTGAAAGAAGCGCCAAAATTATGTAGCTATTACATTGAAGATGGTTCTAATATAAGGTTAGATAACTTATCATTAGGCTATACTTTCGACACTAAAAAGTACGATTGGCTGAATAGTGCTAGGCTATATGTGACAGGACAAAATCTTTTTGTCTTGACAAACTACTCAGGATTAGACCCTGAGGTCAAAATGGATGGAGTGGACCCTGGAAAAGAAGAACGTGAGTTTTATCCAAAAGCGCGTACTTTTACTGTTGGAGTAAGCCTAAGTTTTTAATATCTTAAAATTTGAAATTATGAAATTATTATATAAATATTACTTGATAAGTATTCTCATCATCGGGTTTTCCTTTTCATGTACAGATTTGGACGAGACTATTTATGACAGAATACCTGCAGATGAATTTGGAAATAACCAAGCGCAAATAAACTCTATTATAGCTCCTATTTATAGGACACTGAAAGGTGTATGGCCTGGAGATGGTTTAGTTTTGGCTGAACAAACAGGAGATATGGCAATTACACCCACGCGTATTGGAGGAGACTGGTATGATGGTGGTGTTCACCAAGAATTTGCTCGTCACACATGGCAACCTCGTAACTCGGTTATTAATGGTATGTGGAATAATGCTAATTCCGGCGTTTCTACTTGTAACAAAGTTTTAGCACTTATAAAAGCAAATCAAGCAATTGAAGAGTCGCGTCGCGAGCAAGTGTATGCTGAGATTAGAGGTGTAAGAGCTTTTTGGCTTTACATGTTAGTTGACTATTTTGGAAATGTTCCATTGGTAACTGATTTCGATGATCAAGAATTACCAAAGACTACATCAAGAAAAGAAGTGTATAGCTTTATTATTGACGAATTGAATGCTGTGAAGGATTTATTACCTTCGGATGTTTCGGCAGTTACGTATGGAAAGTTTACTAAAGGAGCAGCCTATTTTCTTTTAGCCAAGATGTACCTTAATGCTGAAATATTTAATGGAACAGTTTCTGAAACTACTTTTACAAAAGGGGCTGCTGAGTGGCAAAAATGTATAGATGCATGCGATGAGGTTTTAAAACTACCTTATATACTAGAACCTAATTGGAAGTTAAATTTTGAAGTTAAAAACGAAGCTTCAAAAGAAATTATTTTCCCATGTGTTTTTAGTAGTAATGATGGTGGAAATCATCTATTTTTTCGCACACTACATTATAGAGACCCACTTGCATTGGGCATTAGCATTTCGCCATGGAATGGCATTAGTGCAAATCCTGACTATGTAAATCAATTTGATGATGCTGATAAGCGAAAAGAAGGTTCTTTCTTAATTGGAGAAATGCGTGATGCAAAAACAGGTGAAATTCTTATTACACAACACGGAAGAGAACTTAATCATACAATAGATATTCCAATGATAGATGGTAGTACTGCTAAGTATGACGGTATATGGGGAGAAGTACAACAAGAAGTAGGAGCTCGTTGTTTCAAATGGGTTATTGAACCAGGATTGTCTTCTGATGCAGAAAATGATTTTGCATTCTTCCGCTTAGCCGATGTTTACTTAATGAAAGCTGAGGCTTTGGTCAGAATGAACAGAAATGCTGAAGCGTTGCCACTTATAAATGCAATCAGAAAAAGAGCTTTTGATAGTGATGATAATTTACTAACTGCAGTTACTTTGGATGACGTTTATATGGAACGCCGATTTGAAATGGCATGGGAGTGCTATTCAAGACAAGACAATATCCGCTTTGGCAATTTCTTGAAGCCTCGCTTCTTGAAACCTGAAACAACACCTGTTTATAGAATGTTGATGCCAATACCAGTTCAAGCTCTGGAAGCTAACAATCAACTCACTCAGAATCCTGGTTATCCTGGGATAAATTAAATATCTAACATTAATCAATTAAAAGAAAAAAAGAGGGTGTCCAGTTATTTACTGCTCACCCTCTTTCTTTCTTTATTATCGTTGTTGCTTATGAAGCCTTAATTATTATTGATAGTCTACTTTTAATATATCAACTCAAAATTATCAACTATTAGTTTACTACCTGGTGCACCTATAAAATAGTCACCCAAATAGCTCGACGTAAATACCACAATTATATGTGTTGGTCTTTCCGATGCAGCATCTCCCCATGTAGCTTCGGGCATGTTGCTTGGGTCGGTTGCCGATGTATCACCATTATGACCATATTTCAACACCTGCTTTGCATACTCTTTCACACCCTGGGGTGCTTGTCCATTGCGAGCATATACAATGTCAATCACTTTTGTTTCCCATTCAGTTTGCGTATCACCACTTCTATACCACCCAACGCCCAATCGCTTCACATCGTCACCATCTCTTTTTTCAAGAATAAGGTACATATCCATAGCGTCTTCTCCTTCGATAGGTTTGCGTTTTCCATCTATCAATCCTTTAGAGGGAGTGTATTTGTAATCCACCTGAAATGCTTTAGGCATTTGCGTATATGGAATTCCAAAAACTGGACGAGCATTCACTGTATTCCCAATATCGAATCTACCAGTAAAAATATTTCCAGCAGCAACTCCTTTACCTGCAATAGAACCAAAAAAGCCCATATTTGCAGTAGTTAATTCAGCTGCAAAGTTATCTGTACCTATTACATGTGGTTGTGAGGGTAATTTAGATTTATCACCACTCAGCGCAATTATTGCACCCTGATTGCCAGTTCCCCACGTTTTGTCTTCTTCGTTTTCACCTATTTCCTTATAGTCGTAATTAGAGTGGATTGCAGTGTACCACAAATCGAAATTGCTATTAGGAATTTGTGGATTGCTTGAACCTCCACTCTCTACTACCACGTAATAAACTCTCGAACTACCATCTTCAGCTATAACTGTGTATGCTACTGGTTGTGTGAAATCTTGTTTTTCACCAACTGCAGGTGTAACTTTTGCATAGTCAGAAATTTTTATGCTAGTCGCGCTGAGGTTAGTTATTAAGACATCACCCGATACTTTCACGTAAATGGTGTCACCTTTTATAAGTGTAGAACCAGCCTGACCCTCCAATTGAAAAATGAGCATCTCTTTCTCAGAACGCTCTCCAAAATAGTCTCTCGTAGAACAGCTTGCTATTATCAACCCTATTAGGAATAGGAAACCTATTGTTTTTTTATTCATCATTGTCCGTTATTAGAAATAATATGAGAAACCAAAACCTATTTTCAAAAGATCGAACTTAAGGTTTAGGTCTGTCGATTTATTAGTAGAATCTTTTTTGCGATTGCTCTCCGATGGAGGATTGTTTTCAGGATACTCATAGCTTACATCTTCTTTTGAATGAGAAAATCCAAGAATACCCATATTCAAATCAAAAGCAAAGTCATCTGTCAGGAATACAAGAATGCCTGGTCTTATACTCACTCCCATGCTATGCTTCACTGCATAATTGCGTTCCAGAATCTCACCAATATATGTTTCCGATGGGCCACTTTTGTATCCATAATACAACTCGGTTTGGTTGGTTACATAGAAAACATTGTTAGACGAAATGGGAATATGATTTTTGATAAACCCTAAAGTTTCATAGCTTCTGCTGAAGTTGCGAATGTTTCGCGTGTAAGAGTTGTCAAGTAGATTAGCTACTAAGTCAACTTTGTTTTCTCCATACTGAAGTCCTAAACCAACACTCACATTTTCTTTATAGAAATAGGATCCTTCTACTCGCACATTAAATGCACGTTGATCAAAACCTTCAACATCAAGCACCAGTAAATCTATATCGGAAAGACTGTTAGACTTTGCTGATAAAGTTCCACCCAATAACCATGTGCCTTTTGTTAATCTTTTGCCTGCCGAATGTGCTACAGGCACAAGTATAGAATCTTGCTTTTTTGTCAAAAGCTCTACATCATTCATACCGAATGAGAGACCCACTGACATTGCTCCCATGAGGAGAATGAGTAAATATTTTTTCATAATTTTTTTTATTTTGAAACACAAAGTTAAGCAATGGGCGCGTTAACATTTGATATATATACTTAAATTAGCTCATATGCTATTGATTCCCAACTAATAGTTGCGCTTTACTTGCAAAGTGAAGCTATTACTCAATTGGGCGCTCTAATGTGTCATATCTTAAAAACTCAACTTATCAGGTATCATATGCAAAAAGCCAGTAGCGGTTGATTTAGTTTCTCGCTCTTGCGTCTCCTATTCGAGTCCACCTCGCTCGCGTCTTCTATTTGATAACCAATAGGGGTCATACAATGCCAACGCTTGCGCGGGTTTTATCACCTGTGCCTTTATTGCAACTGTGTCAGCACAAGTCAGAGACTTGCGCTAGCGAGAGTAAATTAACAACAACACTGTCTAGATCTTTGTAGATGCGATTTGTTATTCCGCCGATGATTTAATAAGTTCACCTCAATTTCACAGGCCGCTCCTCGTAGCTATGGTGATGTGGTGTACGAATTTACTACAGACGGTGCTACTCCTACGGAGTGCTGGTGAACAGTGTGTTTAAATATTTGCTCATTATTGTTGCTGTAGTGTATAGGACGAAAAGTCAAATTCCTACAGATGCTAAAACCAATTACACGTCAATAGGAAAATCATAAAAGGCCTTTATATTAGTACTTTTATGTCTGTTTGCATACAGCTCTGTAAGAGCAACCTGTCTATAGCACTTCATGTAGAATACTACTTAGAGCTCCGTGAGGTGCGATCTGTTATTCTTCTTTATCAACAGAGAGTTTAAGTTGAACAGATAGTTTTGCTGTAAATCCAACTTAACTTATTGAGAAACAAATCTAAAAACAGAAGAGGCTGCCTCCACATCACGTGGGACAACCTCTCTATTGAGTTACAATCTTTATCGGAGATAGAAGAATATACTATTTTAATTAGCTCTGTTTAGTTCAACGCAATTTCGTCAACAAATACATAAGCGTTCCTTCCTTTTCCTGAATGCCATTCTGGCATTTCGCGCAACGACTTGATGGTTACTTTAAAATAACGCGCTGTAGTAGCATCAAAAGCAAACTCATGATTCACCACATCTTGCCAATGCTCTTCTTTCACATTAAGTCCTTTTTCTGAAACTATAGTTTCAAAAGTATCGTTGTCATTTGATGTTTCTACAATCACTTCTTCTGCATCAAAAATCCAATCACCTGTTACTACATTGGTGTTGAATTTCACTTCAGAAATTTCAGTTGGCTGTAGCATGTCTATAACAACAACTAGATCTGCACCCTGAAAACCAATCCAACGACCAGTCTTATAGTTACTACTTCCATAAAGTCCGTCAACTAATAGGGGTGCTCCGTTGAAGCTATAACCTCTAGCAGCTGTAGTCAACAGATTAATAGGCTTGTAAGAAGACTTAGTAATCATTATCTCTTCAGAAAAAATCTTGCTGCTCAACTTACCGTTTGCAAAAGCTGCTGCTTTTATTTTGGCATCTTCTTTCACACTAAACTTACCTACATATTCAATTGAAGATGTTGTGGGATCACTTCCATCTAACGTATAATAAATAGGAGAGTCAGCAAGTGTACTGAATTCCACATCCAATGCATTTGTTTGGAAGTTCGGCTCAAGTTTGGCTTGCACATCATATACATGTGTTGCGAAGTTATAGCCCGCTTTGCTGTATAGATCGGTAAGTTGTGGAAGTCTTGTCAAGAAATTATCGTAGTCTTTCTTTTCAGATTGAGTCCATGCTACTTCACTCAAAGCTGCCATACGTGGCAAAAGCATATATTCTGCCTGTTCGGGAGTAGGTATATATTCTGTCCATAGGTTAGCTTGTGCTCCCAATATGTGACCTCTTTGTTCAACAGTCAGGCTTTCGGGAGCGGGTTCAAAGCTATACACTTTTTCTAAAGGTAAGAAACCCCCAATTGCTGTTGGCTCATCTTCAGTATTAGCTGTCTGATAATAATCGAAATATACATATGTATTGGGAGTCATTATCACATCGTGACCCATTTGAGCCGCTTGAATACCGCCACCCATTCCTTGCCACGACATCACTGTAGCGTTAGGAGCAAGTTCGCCTTCCAATATTTCGTCCCATCCAATGATGCGACGGCCATTATCGTTCAAAAATCTCTCAATACGAGCAGTCAAGTAGCTTTGTAGATAGTGTTCTTTGGTGTGCTTGTCATCACCTTTTATACCCAATTCTTTAATCTTAGCCTGACATTTAGGACACTCTTCCCATCGTACTTTTGGAACTTCGTCACCTCCAATATGAATGTATTCCGCAGGGAACATTTCCATCACTTCGGTCAAAATATTTTCTAAGAAAGTATAAGTTCCTTCATTTCCTGCACAAAGCACTTCGTCAAAAACTCCCCAAGAAGTAGCCACCTCATATGGGCCGCCTGTACAACCAAATTCTGGATAACCTGTAAGCGCTGCCATCATATGACCCGGTAGGTCAATCTCAGGAATAGTAGTAACGTAACGCTCTTGAGCATAAGCTACAATCTCTCTTATCTCTTCTTGTGTATAGAATCCTCCGTGAGGTTTGCCATCATATTCAGGTGAATTATTACCAATAACAGTCTCTTTTCGCATCGATCCCAGTTCGGTAAGTTTAGGATATTGTTTGATCTCTATTCTCCAACCCTGATCTTCGGTCAAGTGCCAATGAAAACGATTGATGTTGTGCATAGCAAGAAGGTCGATAAATTTCTTTACAAATGCAACGGGTTGGTAGTGACGCGCCACATCAAGCATCACGCCTCTGTATCCAAAACGAGGTGCATCGTTGATAGTTACAGCAGCTAAAGAAGCTATTGCATCTCCAAGAGGAACTGCTTTGCGCAATGTTTGAATACCATAAAACACACCCGCTTCAGTTGCACCAGTTATGGTAACTTTGTTTTCTGTTACCTCTAAACGATACGCTTCTTTGTTATCGTTTTCCAAACCAAGAGCCAGCTCAATCTGTTTATCATCAGTTGCAGTAGAAGTAGCTTCAAGAGCTATACCCATTGATATATGCAGGTATTCCGACAAAAACTCAGCATTGCGTTTCATCATTTCATTTCCTTCAGGATAAACAACTTTTGTGGCAGAGGTCAACATAAATGGTTTTCCTTCCACATTGCTTATTTCTTGAGGAAGTGGAATTATCTGATAATTGGCTTCGCCTGTTGTTGTTTTGCCACATGCCATCAAGGCCCCAGCAAATAGAATAGACATTAATAATTTACTAATTTTTCTCATAAAGATTTTCAAAATTGTTTGAATAATATTTTGTATAAAAATTCTATTTTCTTGAACTGATTTTTTAAAGGTGTTCTTACTTTAATTTGTCAATAGTACGTTGTACTTTATCAGCATCGGTCACATTTTGTATAAATTCATCAATAGAAACGACCGTTCCACCCATTTTCAAGTTTGGATTGCGGTATTTCATTTTGCTATCTATGGGTTCTCGGGCCGAGAAGTGAAACACTGTAGCCTTGGTCTCTTTTGCAAGTTTAGCAATATTTTCTTCATTCACACCACTACCCGGCATAATCTCAATGCGTCCATCAGCTTTGGCCACCAATTCGCTCAATAGCGACACACCTTCTATAGCTGTAAGTCTTTGACCTGATGTGAGTAATGTGTCGCAACCCAACGCAATAATTTGTTCTAAGCTTTCGAAAGGTTCTTTACACATATCAAATGCACGGTGAAAAGTTACACTCATGCCTTCTGCTGCGTCTATCAATTCTTTGTTACGCTCCATATCTATTTTACCATCGGCTGTGAGGCAACCAATCACCACGCCATCTACTCCCAGCTTTTTAGCCATCTCTATATCGTGTAGCATCACTTCATGCTCCACGTCAGAGTATAGGAAATCGCCACCGCGAGGGCGAATGATTATATTCAATTTTATATTTAGCAACTTACGTGCTACGGCAGTTTCACCATACGATGGCGTAGTTCCGCCTTCTGGAATGCCTGCGCAAAGCTCTACTCTGTAGGCTCCGCCTTTTTGCGCTTGTAGGCAACTCTCAACCGAGTTAGTGCAAATTTCAATTTTGTACATAATTTATGCTATTTCATTGTAAATAAGAGTCAAATATACAACTTAAAAGAAAAATACGAAAGGGAATGGGGGGAATTAATTGTTAATGGTTAATTATCAATGATAAATGGGGCAAGCCA
>SMER01000273.1_pt1 | contig 10870 bp, 8 predicted proteins | sample 2456411 | NCBI WGS metagenome assembly SMER01 (sample SAMN10132597, study PRJNA489261) | soil metagenome | isolation source: day1 antibiotic-silt loam soil ammended with raw manure from dairy cow... | place: USA | collected 2015-05-01 | reverse complement strand
GTTTGGATTTGAAAGTAAAGGAAGTGTGGAGAAGATTAACCGCAAAGGTCGCTAAGGCTCCGCGGAGAATGCAAAGAAATTAATGAAGTGAATAACATAAAGTCGAAAAAGAGTTTCCCGCAGATTACGAAGAGGAAAAAAACAGTGATCGTGTGATCATTGAAGAAGGTTTGGATTTGAAAGTAAAGGAAGTGTGGAGAAGATTAACCGCAAAGGTCGCTAAGGCTCCGCGGAGAATGCAAAGAAATGAATCAAGTGAATAACATAAAGTCGAAAAAGAGTATCCCGCAGATTACGCAGATTACCCAGAGGACAATAATAACTAGCAACTGAAGAATTGGACTTATAATCAAAAGACAGGTGGCTTTAATGTGTTCCTGAAGTGAAGGCGAAAATGTATCTCCAGATTTCGAAGAGAAAAAAACATGGGCTGAAGGCCCAACATACACTAGTCCGACGGCACCGCCTCGGGTACTAGATAATATTAAATAGCGGCCTGAAGGGACAATATAAAACGTCTCACGACCAAGATTTTTACTGTTGAAGAAGTGTTTATTCAAAAAAATGCGCCTGCTGTTGGAGATGTTAGCGAAGCGCATCTCGAACTTTGGATAATTGGGATTTCTAATCCCCTCTTGGCTCAATACTTCTGAACGATTTGTAGTTCTGCAAGAATCTACCTTTTTATAAAAAACTGCGAGATCAGAGTGTAATCTGTGGAGAACGCAAAGAAATGAATGAAGTGAATAAGATAAAGTCGAAAAAAGAGTTTCCTGCGGATTACGCAGAGGAAAAAAACAGTGATTGTGTGACCGTGTGAGCTTGTTGATACTTGCGATAAAGTGGATTAAAGTCATAAATAATAGAGTATTGAAGAAGGTTTGGATTTGAAAGAAAGGGAAATGTGGAGAAGGTTAACCGCAAAGATCGCTAAGGCTCCGCGGAGAACGCAAAGAAATGAATGAAGTGAATAACATAAAGTCGAAAAAGAGTATCCCGCAGATATCGCAGATTACGCAGAGGACAATAATAACTAGCAACTGAAGAATTGGACTTATAACTGCTGTTGGAGATGTTAGCGAAGCGCATCTCGAACTTTGGATAATGGGGATTTCTAATCCCCTCTTGGCTCAATACTTCTGAACGATTCGTAGTTCTGCAAAAATCCAACTTTTTATAAAAAGCTGAGTGTTCAGCTTAATCTGCGAGAGGAATTTTAAAATAATAAAATCTTTATTAATTCGAAAATCTGTCCTTTCTAAAGTTGAAGACTATAGACCTTTATTAAAGCCATCAACACAAAGCAAATTATTTATTATATACAAAAAAACAAAATTGAATTCAAAACTAAAAATAGCGAAACCTAAATGCAGATTATCGAACAGCAATTTAAATTTTAAAAAGAGCAATTGAAGGATGCTATAATGAACCTTCCTTTAGAAAAACAAAACAGAACTTCTTTAAAAAACGAAACCCGCATTTAGCATTTTGGCATCTTTTTTAATCCATAAACAAAAAAGTAAAATCAATTTAGAGTGCATTAAATGACTCCAATTAATTAACGCATCACTTAACATTAGTGGCATATTAAAATTGGAAATTTCAAATCTAAGAAATCTAAAAAATACATCACTTACGCATTTGTAAAATAAAACATATTAAAAAGCACGGCTGAAATTTATCTTATGATAATCCTCCAACTGGATGAAAGTTCGACAATTTCAAATAACCAATTCGAGAGTATTAAACAAATAATATAAATTCAACATTGGAGAATCTTACATTTTACAACCATGAGAAATATTTATCAAAAAAGACAGCTTAACATTACTTTACAATTAGTAGTTATGAAGCTTTTGTCTACACATAGCACAAATTCGACATCCTAAACACACACCTCATAATAAACATTCAATCATCTATAAGACACTTTACTTAATTTAATTAATTAACTCATAATCAAGTGTTTGCTATAGATTAATTAAATATATAACGGATTACTGCCAATAAGTCATTAATACAAGAATAAAAATCACTAACTAATTCATTTACAATATATTATTAAGTATTAATGAAGTGATTTATTCCATTTCCGCACTATTTCATAAGCGCAAAAACCCAGGAGTGAAGAAATTAAATAATGAAATTTATAAATGTGTAAACGGGAGGTGAATTAGTTGGAGTAAATGAAAGTTGTTATCATAAATATTTAATATGTATCTCGAGGCCAAAATACCTATGACGCTTGGTTTTAATTTCACATCTTTAGATCTTACTAATTATGATATAATAAATACCTCAATTAGTCCCCACCCCAGTGATGGATGGGCTAATTGAGGCTAATTATTACAGTTGAATAATTTACTATGTATAAATAACAATAAAGGGAAGAAGTGAAAAGTCGTTTTTTTTTGCCCTATCCTCTTAGAATAAAAGCAAGATCCAAAGCAATCCAAAAATAGCACCACTTAAATGAGCCAGGTGATTGACTCCATCTTTAACTTTAAAATGTGCGTAAATGGAATAGATCAAAAACACCAATCCAAATAAATATGCTGGTATAGGAAGAATGAAAAAGATGTAAATTTTTTGAGTAGGAAATAAGTAAATAAAAGCAAACAACAAAGAGGATATTCCACCAGAAGCACCTAAAGAATAATAATTTGTTCTATTTGATTCTTTTATTATAGATGGTAGGTTTCCAAAAACAACGCCTCCAGCGAATAATGCTAAGTAATGGATTACGCCTAAATAGTCCTCTATAAAGCTTCCGAAGAAATAAAGCGTGATCAGGTTGAAAATTAAATGATTCCAGCTTCCGTGTACAAATCCTGAGGTGATGATTCTGTACCACTGACTGCTATTTTCACGCATAAGTTTAGGGTACAAGGCTAATTGATACATCCATTTCTTATCTTTAAAACCTTTATTAGAGATGAGAAGAATAGTAATAATGATGATTAAATTTATACTCATTTTATTATCAGAAGATTTATAAAACTTAACTTTATACCTAAAACAGCATAGTGTCTTTACCCTACTTCATATCAAAGCGTTTGAACAGCAAGTTACACTCTAAATTTACGCGCTTTATCATTTCATTGGCCACCATTGCTACAGCATTGAGTGTGGCAGTCATGATTTTATCTGTTGGTATAATCGTCGGTTTCAAAGATTCGATTAAAGATAAGCTATTTGTTTTTTGGGATCATGCTCAAGTCACTGAAAATATAGTGGATGCTCAAAGCATTATACCTGAAATGCCTTTTTTAATGGACGCTAAGCTGATCAATACGCTACAAAATGATGAAATCGTCAAGGATGTGCAGCCTTATTTATTAAAATCGGGAATATTAAAAACATCAACGGCTATGGAAGGCATCATGGCGAAAGGGATAGAAAAGGATTTTTTACTAGGAAAGGATTTGGGCATAGAAGCCTCCACTGCAGAAGCGTTCACGAATGGCAGTATCATTATCAGTAAGCAGAAAGCACAAACCCTATCTATTCAAAAGGGCGACTCTCTCCTATTCTACTTTATGGACTTACAAACGGAAGCTCCGAGAGTAAGAAAATTAAAAGTCATTGATTTCTTTCATACGGGTATGGCGGAGATTGACGATCAGTTTGCTTTGGCTCCTTTAAACTACATTCAATCTTTAGATCAATACAACGAACTGGCTGTTCATGGATTACAAATCCAATTTCAGACACATCAAAATCTGGAAGAAAGCACAGAACATTTATATCAATCCTATATAGAACCTCCTTCTCAGATATTTCCTTTGAGTTATGTTTATCCTAATATTTTTGGCTGGTTAGAGTTATTAGACAAGAATGCTTACATCATTATCATCATCATGTCTGTTGTTGCGATAATCAACCTCTCTACGGCCTTATTGATCTTTATTGTAGATCGCACGCCGATGGTTGGTATTTTAACCGCTCAGGGCGCCACAGGAAGTCAGATTCAGAAGATTTTCATTCGTCAGGGTATTCGCATCGCGATCAAAGGGATTCTATGGGGATTGGTTATTGGCGTAGGTTTAGGCTTATTGCAAGCTCATTTTAAATGGATAAAATTGGATGAAGTCGGATATTATATGGATTATGTGCCGGTAACTTTAATATGGTGGCATGTATTACTTATATTAGTAGGTAGCTTATTGATGATTGCTGTAGCACTTTATTTACCTGCACTTTTTGCAAGAAGAATCCAGGTTTTACGCGCCTTAAAATTATAACAGGAATAATTACGAGCCAATCATTATTATCATCAAGTATTTATTTAAATTTGAATCTTTATAGTACAAGTCACTATCTATTTCGATTATGAAAAAAACACCTTCTTTTATTTATTCTATTATTGGCATCTCTTTAGTTTTATTTCTATTGGGTATTATTGGCTGGCTGGGCATCAATGGAAGAGCTTTGACGAGCTTTTTTAAGGAGCAGGTAGAAATGCAAGTCATCCTACATGATAACACTCGAGATGAAAAGGCTTTGGAATTAGAAGAGGTTCTGAATACACAACCTTTTGTGGGTTCTATTCAGTTTATTTCTAAGGAAGAGGCAGCAGAGCAATTCAAAAAGGAATGGGATGAAGATTTTATGGAGTTATTGGATTTCAATCCTCTTTATTCTTCTTTAAATATCAATTTAAAAGCGCATTATGTGAATGAGGATAGTTTAAACCTCATTACTGACTTTATTTATCAAAGTAATATTGTTCGAGAGGTCACTTATCCTAATATTGTGATTGATCAGATGAATTCAAACTTTAAGAAAATAGGAATAGTGTTGGGGATTTTGGCTTTAATCTTATTTATTGCGGTGGTTGTTGTGATTGACAATACGGTAAGATTAGCGATGTTCTCTAATAGAAAACTGATTAAAACCATGCAAATGGTTGGTGCTACGCGATGGTTTATTGCCAAGCCATTTGATAAAGGTGCTATCAAAAGTGGATTTATCAGTGGATTAGTAGCTGCTGCGGGTATTTTTGGTATCAGAGCCTTAGCATTAAAGCAATTGCCTGAATTAAATGCATTAGGTGGCGCCACTTTATTTTATCTTTTAATGGCTGCCTTGATTGTTTTGGGTATTTTGATTTCTTTGTTCAGCACGCACAGAGCAGTTAGGAAATACTTGAAATACAAATTGGAGCATTTGTATTAAATGGAGATGAAAGTATATTTTTAAAGCAGCCGATTGAGGCTGCTTTAATATTCCAAAACTCTACTCAATCACTTCCGTCACTTCACCACAACCCAACATACTCGCACCATAATATGGATTAAGAATCTTTTCTTCAGTACTTAACCAATAAGCGCCGTTATCATTATTTACCATCGGACAGTAGTCCAAATATATTTTCTGATTGATGCCAAACGTTTGAACGGCATTGATTAAATGATTCGATAAATGCTCAAAATGAGCTCTTTGTTTTTGAATATCAGAACTTTTAGAAATTCCTAAAGCTGCTTTTTGCATCTCTTCATCTAACATCATCCAATGACTATGTCCAGGTTCTTCTGTCACCAATTTCATATCTACTTTTTGAAGACTTTTCAATAAATCCTCTGCCGCCTTTTTGGGTGTCGAAGCATTATCATTGACCAACGCTTTTGATATGACCAAATAATCATTAAATACTGCTTTCAACTGCGACTGAAACTTAGACGACACTTTCAATCTTTCAATATTAATAAGTGGCAATTGAACCTCATTCTCTGCTCCTCCAGAACTTGTCATCATGCTTTTTTTGCCTTGAAGTTGAGCAGCAGCATCTACAGTAAAAGTACCATTAATTACAACCTCCTCACCACGTTTCAAACCATCAGTAATCAGATAAGTATCGCCACTTTTAGTGCCTAAGCCTACTTCTCTCATTTCAAAAACAGGTTCATCAGCATGCGTTTTCACATACACCAAAGAGCGATTACCTGTCCAAAGCACTGCAGATGCAGGTACACTCACTAAAGAAGTATTTGCCGCACTTGGAGGCAACTGTATTTTAGAAGAAACGAACATTCCTGGCTTAAAAACACCACTTTGATTATTTAGGGTCGCTCTCACAGATACTGTTCTGGATTGTACATTTAAAGACGGATCAATAAATGCAATAGTCGCATCATATTCTTTTCCAGGATAAGCATTGGTAGTCACCGTCACTTTTTGTCCCACTTTCAATTGCGCTATTTGATTTTCATAAGCGTCAAACATCGCCCAAACTGTACTTAAATTACTCACTTTTACAATAGGCTGGCCTTGACTTACATAATCTCCTTCTTCAACCAACTTTTCTGTGACCGTTCCCGAAACCGTTGCATAAACAGGAAAATACTCTCTGACTTTCCCTGAGTTTTCGATATCATCTATTTGCTTATCTGTGAGTTTCCACATCTTTAATTTATTGCGAACTGCTTGATATAAAGCAGCTTGCGTTTCTTTCATAGCAGAAGCAGTTAACAACTCTTGTTGAGCTGCGACAAGTGCTGGTGCATAAATGGTAGCTAATAATTGCCCTTTACGGATTTGCTCACCTGTGATACTCACGTTTAGCTTTTCTATACGTCCTTCAAAATAACTTGCTTGAACTGCATTCGCTTCTTCATTAGGCATGATTTTTCCAGATAGCAATAAAGCGTTTCCTTCCATTTCAGAAGCGCTACCTACCACCATAGTTTGAATGTTGGCTAAGGCCATAGCATTTTTAGTCATTCTTATTTCATCTACGCCAAGCCCATCAGCACCTGCTTCTGCCGGAATTAAATCCATCCCACAAAGAGGACAATCTCCAGGTTCTGGTTGCATAATTTGTGGATGCATGGAACAGGTCCACATTTGATCGGCAGCCGCTTCTCCTGCATGATCGTGTGAAGTTGTTTTATTTCCACCACCGAAAATAACATATCCTCCTACAAGCCCTAAAACTAAGGCAAGACTGATATAAATGATGTTCTTTTTCATTTGCTAATATTTGAATGATTGTATTTCAATCAATGTTTATACTTATATATTAAGCTTTGATCAAAGCTTATAAATGTTGATTTTTAAATTTTAATAGTTCTTAATCTTAAGGCATTACCAATAACTGATACAGAACTAAAGCTCATCGCTAAAGCTGCAATCATTGGAGATAGTAAAATTCCGAATACTGGAAATAAAACACCCGCTGCAATCGGTACACCAATAGCATTATAAATGAAGGCAAAGAAGAGATTTTGCTTGATATTTTTCATAACAGCATGACTCAATTTTCTCGCTTTTACAATGCCTTGTAAATCCCCCCTCACTAAAGTAATCATTGCACTTTCAATCGCCACATCAGTCCCTGTTCCCATGGCAATACCAACATCACTTTTTGCTAATGCTGGCGCATCATTAATACCATCTCCTGCCATGGCAACTATCTTACCTTCTTTCTGTAGATTCTCGACTTCTCTAAGTTTATCTTCGGGGAGCATACTCGCTTTAAAATCTGCGAGGTTGAGTTCGGCGGCTACAGCTTGTGCAGTATCATGATTATCTCCAGTCAACATGATCACTTCAATATTTCTTTCCTGAAGCTCTTTAATAGCTTGCGCACTTGTAGCTTTGATTTTATCAGTAATCACTACATAGCCTACTACCTTTTTATCAACTGCTAAATAAGAAACAGTTTTCCCTTCTTGTTGAAAAGTTTTGGCTTCATTTTCCATTGAAGTGCTAATTTCAGCTTGAGCTTGTTCCATCATTTTAGGATTTCCTAAAGCAACTTGCTGTTGATTAATTTCCGCTTCAACACCTTTTCCAGTCACGGCACTAAACCCATCTGATTTCAATATTTCAGCATTGTGTTCTTTACCATATTTAACAGTAGCTTCCGCCAATGGATGCTCACTATTGCTATTTAATGAAACGATATATTTTAGCACTTCACTTTCCTCAAAATCATCATAGAAAGATCCTATTAGCTCTACCGTTGGCTTTCCTTCGGTAATCGTTCCAGTTTTATCAACAATTAAGGTATCAACTTTGTCTAATTTTTCGAGCGCTTCCGCATTTTTTATCAAAACACCATTTTGGGCACCTTTCCCAACGCCAACCATAACAGACATTGGGGTGGCCAAACCTAAGGCACAAGGACAAGCAATAATTAAAACCGCAATGGCATTAACTAAAGCATAGACATAAGCCGGTTCTGGTCCCCACTGCATCCAAACAAAGAATGTAATCACAGCAATAATCACCACCGCGGGTACAAAATATTGAGAAACTTTATCCGCTAAATTCTGAATGGGTGCACGACTACGACCTGCATCATTAACCATATGAATGATCTGAGATAATAAAGTGTCACTCCCCACTTTCTCAGCTTTCATTAAGAAAGATTGATTACCATTTATAGTTCCACTACTGACTTGATCTCCTAAAACTTTAGTTACAGGAATAGGCTCTCCACTAATCATAGACTCATCAATACTCGACGCTCCCTCTGTAATTACCCCATCAACAGGAATTCTATCTCCTGGTTTTACCCTCAAAATATCTCCTAACTCAATCTCTTCAATACTTACTTCTACCTCTTCACCATCAACGACCTTGACGGCTTTATTAGGCGCTAATTTCAATAATTCTTTAACCGCAGAATTAGTTTGACTATGTGCACGAGCTTCTAAAAGCTGTCCTAAAAGCACTAAAGTTAAAATTACTGTAGCTGCTTCTATATAAACGTGAACTGCACCAGATGCTGATTTAAATTGATCAGGAAAAAAATCAGGAACTAACATGCCAAAAACACTGAATAACCACGCCACTCCTGCACCAATTCCAATGAGTGTAAACATGTTTAAATTCCAAGTAACAATACTTCTATAAGCTCTTTCAAAAAACATCCAAGTAGCATAAAACACCACAGGAATAGACAGCGCTAATTGCACCCAATTCCAATACTCCTGTTTCATGATATCATAAAGAGGATTATGACTGAGCATTTCACTCATAGCGATAATAAAAATCGGCAAAGTAAATACAAAGGCAATCCAAAACTTTTTGTAGAGTGTTTTATAGTTCTTCTCTTCTGCAGACAGATCTACTTCTTTAGGCACTAAATCCATTCCACATACCGGACAGTCTCCTGGTTGATCATAAGCTTTATCTCCTTCACAACGCATGGGACAAATCCATTGATTAGCAGTTACGGCTAATAAATTTTGTTCTTCAACTAAATCCATTCCACACACCGGACAGTCACCAGGTTGGTCATATGTTTTATCACCCTCACAATGCATAGGACAATAAAACACACCAGTTCCAACACCTTTAGAGGCTTTCTTTTTCATCATTTCAGCGTGTTGATGTTCCTCGCCTATATTATAAATAGCATAAGCACCACCCTCTTTCTTAAATACTTCCTGAAATTTTTCAATAGGAATATGACTTTTCATTGTGACAGTAGCCTCTTTCGATTCCAAATCAACGATAGCACTTTCCACCCCGTCAATTTCGGATAGCGTTTTCTCTACATGACTCTTGCAACCGTCGCAGGTCATTCCTTCTACAATATATTTGTGTTTCATTTTGAATTCAATTTAGCTTTCAACAAAATACTTTATAACACTCGTTTGTTTAAAATAATTACTCACCGCTTCCACACGATTCATTTGAAGTCTTAATCCTAACTCTTGAACATCTAACACTTCTCGAAAGTTAATAGTTCCTGTTTCATAGGTTTTTAACAATATTTCAGTAGCATGATCCACTTGTTTTAAGTTTTTATCATGTGTATGAATACTGATTCGAGCTGCATTTCTCTGACTTATTGCAGATTGTAACTGACTAAGTAAATCATTTTGCATAGCTATTTTTTGTGTTTGAAGCTGATCCTTCCTTATTTGATGTTGTTTAGTAATTGATTTAAACTTTTTATTAAATATTGGAATAGATAAAGACACCATAGGCATCAACATATTAGGAGATTCATTAAACACCATATACTCCACTCCCACACCAAAATCTGGTGCACTTTCTTTTTTATTTAATACTTCTGCCTGCGAAACAACTTGATGTAACTGTTCATATCTTGCTATTTCAGGATGCACATCAAGAGATAGCACGTTTATTTCCTGACTGTTCTCAGGAATCACTAAGCTATCAACCATCTTAATTTCAGCACCTTCATGACGATTTCTTAATTTGTTAAAAATTATCGTTTCAGCTATATACTTTTGATCTAAAACGAGTTTTTCCTCTTGTAAATCATTCTGACGAATTTGCAATCTTAAGACAGAAACCATTGATGCCTCTCCCACTTCAACAGAAGTTAGCGCCATACGTTCATAAACTTTCAAAAGTTCAATATTATCATCTAAGACTTTTTGCTTTTGTTGAATTTCATACAAGCGGTAATAGGACTGTGCTATCCACATAGACACTTTTCTTTTCGTGATTTCAATCTCTAAATAATCTGAATTTGCCATTGTTGCAGCATATTGGCTTCGTGCTGCTGTGGTTCCAAACCATGGAAAAGATTGCATTACAGAAAACTCTCCTTGCTGCATCATAGGCATGTCAGTCTTGCCAATCATATATCCAGCTGAAAACTGAGTATTAGGCAAGTATTTAGCTTCTGAGATCTGCTCTGTTGAGATAGCGTACTCTTGCTGAATCGCTTGAATACTTGGATTATTTTGAATAGCCTCTTCAATATAATCTTCTAATTCTTGAGCTTGAATGGCGCTTACTGAAAACACAAGTGCAATAAACATCCATCCAACCCTATAAAATACTTAAATTCAAGTAGTAAACGCAATTTTTTCGGAGTGAAATAACGCATTTTTTCAGAAGAGAGAAAGGAGATAGCTCTATTCTCTCTAACTGAACGGAT
>SMER01000265.1_pt1 | contig 10871 bp, 7 predicted proteins | sample 2456411 | NCBI WGS metagenome assembly SMER01 (sample SAMN10132597, study PRJNA489261) | soil metagenome | isolation source: day1 antibiotic-silt loam soil ammended with raw manure from dairy cow... | place: USA | collected 2015-05-01 | reverse complement strand
TTGGAGCACGAAATATCTTATACCGATTTAGATAGAATAGAGGAGAGTTTTGCAAAGAACATTTTGTCTATTATAGATGGAAACCTCAAAGATTTTCCCGATGCCATTGAAACACTGGCAAGCAATTACGAAGCATTTCTTAAAAAGATAGCCTATCTTAAGTATAAAGGTACACCAATATGGGAGGGCACTTCAACCAGCAGTGGATTGCAAAAGACTATGCTATATGATTTATGCAAAGGTGAAATTGATGGTGAGTATAAAACAGCTATTCCTGAACCATTGGTTGATTATACAGGCGTGAAGAGAGAGATTCTTGATTTTGTAAGAATCAATCTGCGAAACTCTGTGCATATTTCAAAAACCTACAAGCGTTCGGATTTAGTGCCTTTTGGCAATCTTGTTATCTCTTGTTATCTGTTTACTGTGTATGACAATAAGCAGTTTTTGAAAAGGTTTTTTTATCCTGAGTATAAGTATCTCGACAAAATTGTATCTAATAAAGAGTTGCATGGCCTAGAGCAAGTTTACGTGGAGCTGATAGGACAAGACTCTAACAAGAAAATAGATATGATGGGTAAGCAGATAAAAGATGAGATGTATCTTTTGTCGGAAATAGAAAAATTTACCCGCAACGACGCTGAACTAATGGAGGGTGATGATGATGAGGGCTATATAGATAATATATCGAACATTATAGCCGATAATAAAAACCTGCAATTAATTGGGTCGCCGGGTTCGGGTAAGTCTACAACCCTGAAACGAATTCTTTATACCAATGCGCAAGAAATCTTGCAGGGCAACGAGTCGCTGAAACTTCCTTTTTATATAGAAGCAAGTGAGATAAGGTCGTCAACTAAAACAATTAAAAGCATACTCGATGCAAAGTTAGATGAGCAGCTTATAACAACCCTATTAGAAAAGGGCAAAGCTCAGGTTCTTATCGACGGAATAAATGAAATTATACCAGAGCTGAAAGTACATGCTGTAAACGAGATAAAGACGTTAATCTCTAAATATCCTAATTCGTCGTTTATAATTACAGATAGAAAATACAACTACACCAAAAACATTGGCATTTCTATATTCGAATTAAGAGATTTAGAAGATGGACAGATAAAGCAGTTTATCGAGAAAAACACGCAATCGAAAAGCAATCATCTGTGGCAAAATATTTCTGACAACGAAGAGATGCTTGCTCTTGCATCAAACCCGTTGATGTTGAAGATGTACCTGTCTGTTGTATCTTTAGGCGAGATACCTGCCAATAGAGGGCAGTTGTACGACTTGTTTATTATGACCATGTTCTCGAGAGAAGAGCAGAAGAAAAGGCAGTTTGATAAAGATATAAAAAAGAGAATCTTGTCGGAGGTGGCCTATAAAATGCGCTCGGCAGGATTGGTAAGTGCAGATAAAAGTAGTTTTATTAATCTTATTGGCGACACTATAAAGAATCACAACTTTTATATCTCTGAGCTGCTTTTTCATAAAGAGGTGTTAGACAATAATATTGTAAAAGAGAATGAGAACAACGAAATATCTTTTTTACACGAAACGTATCAAGAGTATTTTTCGGCCCTTCACTTAAAACATTGTTTCTTAAGGTACAATAGTATTGATATAGAGGTTTCGAATGCTATTTGGCTAGAACCTCTTTTGTTGTGCAACGATTTGTTTAATAAAGCATCGGAGCAGTTAGATTTTTTTGAATTTCTTTTTATTGGCGAGAAAAGAGTGAATGATGCCAAAATACTTGACGATTTCAGGCCAGATGATTTCAACGAAGATATTCAAATAGCATGTAAGGTAGCTTATAGACACAAAATTATAAACGATGTAGTGTATAAAAAGGCAGAGATGTATTTAGGAAATTACTTAGCCCTTTCTAAGCGATATTTCATCAATCATGGAGAGTTGCCAATCTCAATATCTTCGCTGTTCAATGCTGTGTCTTCTTTAAGCTCCAATGCAATGCTGAAGAAGATATTTACAGATACATTTTGGGTAGAACAATGGCTCTATAGTGAGGTGGACGAAGAGAGTTATTGGAGTAGGATGCTTGGCGAGAAACTTCATTACAAAGATTATTACCATAAAGAGAGGTTTCAGGAGTTATCGAATACAATTATTGATAATATTTCGGACTTGGCCTCCTTGTTAAATGTTATTACAGTTGCAAAAGAAGAAAACGTATGGTTTAAATCGGTAAGCGATAACTTAAGGGCATTTAAAAAGATTTTGCTACAAAGCGTTTCACTGAAACAACTGCTTGAATACTACGAAAATATTGATTTCGATATAGATGTTTTTATCAACATATTAAAACAGGAGTCAAGTTTTATCAATAAATACGACTTTGATGAACATAAAGAGAGCACCAATATAAAAATAATAGAGATACTATTAAAATTTCATCATGCAAAACCAGAGACAAGAACACTTGTTATAGATGAGTTGGAGAACAATGAATATGATCCGAAGTTTTACTTGAAAATTGCTAATCTGTTTTTCGAAAACAACCATTTCGATAGTTTCTTACAGTTAAGCGCGTATATTTATTCGATGGATTTGAGTATTATAGATAAAATAATACCCATATTACAAAGGGTTCGTTACGAAGTGCTGCCTGCCTCTTTAAGAAATTTATTTATAGAGAATCCTGGCAAAACAATGGTTGAGTATGTTAAACATCAATCAACAGTTGGGAGTATGTACTTTACAATTCCCACTAGTTATTTAAAAGTTTTCGAAAACATAATTAAAGACAAGCATCCCATATTTATCAACAACTCACATAAAGTAATTCCAATTAAAATTGAAGCTGTATTGCATATCTCAGAGTACGTTTTAACGGCTATACCCAAAAGCAAAGAGTTGGTTAAAGAGTGCACAGAAGGGGGAACTATCGAATATAAAATCGAAAACACTACCCATCAACTACACTACACCTCTTACAAACCCAATACCAAAGGAGATAAAATAAACTTTTCGATCAATCCAGATGGATTTACTCAACCAAAAATTAAGGGTAAAGATAAAATTGTAGTAAACAAAGAAGACAAAATGACGTTTGTGGGTTTTACTAAAATACACAACGAGATTGAAGAGTATGAGATTACTACAGGGATAGTTGAGCAAGAGATTCCAATTAAAGGATTCATTAATATAGATATGCTTCTTATCAATTTTTCTAAGCCAAATAGCTATCACCCCGATACGCTGAAAACAGACCATGTGATTGAGAAATTAAACGAGAAGTTGACAAATAGTGAGATAGATAGCACACATATAAAAGAGTTTATAAAAAAGGTAGGACTCTCTTATCTTTTCTACGATAAAGTAGACAATGTGAGCTTTGGAGTTGTTGTTTCAATATTTCGCAATCTTGTGAGGGTACATCAAATTAAATCAAAGTCGTTTAGAGTAATTAGTTGTACGCAAAATGAATTGAAACAGTTGGAAACAAACACAGTTGTTATTATTGAAAACAATGGTCGTTTAACACCTTTCGACCATAGAAAATGGAACTACAATATTGGCTTTTCCGAAAGTGTGATAATAGAGCTGTTTAGCGACCGAAGAGAGGGGTTTATTCGAAACGATTTCAATAAGTCGCCTGATGATAGCGACTTCTACTTTCATTTCGATAGTTGTAATTTTGCTCCTAAGATAGGCGATACTGTGAGATTTATACCAAGCGTAAACCCGTTTAAAAACTATAAAGATTTACCTGTCGCTATTTTAATTGAAAGAATAGATGAGTTTCAGAAGCCGGCATGCGAGATTGTTGAAATTATAAGAGAAGAAGAGAGCAATTATATAAGAGGGTTTGCCATAGATACCCTCTCGGATGAGGAATTGTTCTTTTCTATAACAGAGGCTGCTACTTATTACGTGAAAGATATGGGCGATGATATGCTAGATGTAGACCAGTGTTTTGAGTATACAGTTTTTAAAGAGGCAGACGGGCAATTTAAAAAACATATAAAGTTGCTTAGAAGGATTGATGAGTAGGGTGGAGGGTCGAAAAAAATTGCAGTAAAATTAAATCATTGCAACTATTATATACTGATTGTGTTTATTACCTTTGTGCGAAACAGAAATTGGGAGTACATATCCTACAAACAACTAAAGTGTAAATTCATAAATAAATAGATGCATACTAACAATTTAGAGAAACAGGTAGCTTTTATAAAAGAGATAGACAAAATAAAATTTATTCAACGCAAATCTAGACTGTTCAACAGCGATAGACGAGAAAACGACGCCGAGCATAGTTGGCACTTGGCCGTTATGGCTATTGTATTGGCGCAACACTCAGACAAACCAATAGACCTGCTGAAGGTGTTGAAGATGGTGTTGATTCACGATATTGTGGAAATAGATGCTGGCGACACCTTCTTTTATAGTTCTACAGAAAACCACGATAATAGAGAGGAGGAGCTTGTTGCCGCAAAACGCATATTCGGAATTTTGCCAAAAGAGCAAGCCGACGAGTTGATAGCAATTTGGAACGAATTTGAAGATGCTGAAACCGATGAGGCTAAGTTTGCAAAATCGTTGGATAGGTTCGAACCCCTTTTGCAAGATGCTGTAAATGATGGAGGAAGCTGGGCAGAATTTGATGTTCCCTATCAAAAGGTATATGATTTGAATAAAACTATTAAAAACGGCTCTACAACAATGTGGAAATATGCCGAGGATTTGATAGATGAAAGTGTGGAGAAGGGTAATTTGAGGAAAGAGTAGGTTTTTTGTTTGCCGGCAGAGGTTTCACCACCTGTGCCTCTCATTTTATGTTATAAGTTTATATTAGCGCGTCGAAAGATACGAGTTAGGTGAGGATACACCTTACAAGCTACACAATACCCAAAAGCAGTTTCCAAGAAAGAGAAGAGTGCAAGTATGGTAGCTAAAGCTAGCGCTGTAATGTTGAGGCTGATAAGTGAGAAGATAAAAATGGCGCTGCTTACTATTAATCCAATGCGTGCAGCAAATGTTTTAGGACCTGCATTTACAAGTTTCTTCTTTGTCGACATTAGCTTAACAATACTTCGAGATACAAAACCCATTGGGCTATACTTTGAAAGATCGGCGCTGCGCATCAGAAAGTCGAATGCCAAAAAGGCTGGAATGTACCATAGTTGGGTGAATATAAAAAGTGTGATCAGTAAAAAGGTGAAAAGTCCGTTTAGCCTTGCTACTCGTTCGTCTATCCTTTTGTTAGAAATAGGGCATGCTGCATATGTATTCATAGCTTGCTTAAATTAAGGTTCTATTTGATTGTATTTAATTGGTCTGTCTATTTATTTTTGGCAAAGATACATTAATTATATTGATGGAGCTTTATTGGAGCCTCTAAAGTAAGGAAGTTGTTATGATAGGGCAGTGATTGATGTAAAGTAAAGTTGGATACTTATATACATACAATTTACTCCAGAGAGTCTTTTGTTTTATCTAAATGAACACAATTACAGCTTGGTTAACTACATCAATGGAAATGTTATTTATGTATTTGTTAAATTAAAATGCTGAAGACTCTGCTTTGTTACAAAGGTTAGTACACATATATACAGCGGATTATAGTACTTTAGTTATGTCGGAAGTGTATATGTTTATATTTTAATCATGTAGTAATAAATATTAAACATGCAGATTCCATACAGGATAAGTTTGTCTGCTATGAAATTTGTTGTATCTTTGTATCAAAATATAGAATATGATATCAAAATCTTGTAAATATGCTATAAGGGCAGCTATATATCTTGCATCAAAATCAGATGAAGATGTAAAGTTGAGTGCTAAAGAAATTGCCAAGGACATTGAAGCACCAGAAGCTTTCATTGGTAAGATATTGCAAGTACTTAGAAAGCATCGAATAATTAGCTCTTTAAAAGGTCCTTATGGAGGGTTTTATTGTGAGGAACATCAATTGAGTATCCCCATTATTAATATTGTGAATGCAGTTGATGGGCTAGCAGTTTTCAATGAATGTGTACTGGGTTTGAAAGAATGTTCCGCTGAACACCCTTGCCCAATGCACCATCAATATATCGAAACAAGAGACAAGATGCTTAAATCTTTCGAAGAAACAACTATTGGCAATCTTGCTTCTAATCTAAAGTTAGGATCGGTGTTTATAACCAATATTTAAAGAAATAATAATGATGTTGAATTAATTTCTTATACATTATACTTATATAAAAGATAAAATTGTCCTTTATAAGGGTTATGCAGTTTAGATGCATTTTCTTAAATCAATTTATTCACTTAATCAAATTAAAATTATGAAATCAATTAAAAACTCAACAATGAAAATTAGTCAAAGAGTAGTTCTACTACTTAGCATTTTATTTATATCATTTGCTGCGCCTCAAATGGCATCGGCCCACTGTGACTCTTATGATGGGCCAGTAATAAAAGATGCTTTAAAAGCATTTGAACAACAAAATGTTGAACTTGTATTGAAATGGGTAGAACCACAATATGATGAGGTAATTACCGACAAATTCAACCAAACTTTAAAGCTTTTAGGTAGTAATGAAGAGGTAAATGAAATCTTGAAAACTCATTTCTTAGAAACATTAGTTCGTCTCCACAGAGAAGGTGAGGGAGCATCGTTTACAGGATTAAAGCCAGCTAACTCGATGACACCAATGGTGGAAATGGCAGATAACTCATTAGATAAAAATGATATAGACTATGTAGTGAAAGCAGTAAATAGTCATCTCACAGAAGTACTAAAAGAAAGATTTGTAAAAGCAATGGAGCTAAGTAAAACAAAAGACAACTCTCTGGAACAAGGTAGAGCTTATGTAGAAGCCTATGTAGAATATACACATACGCTTGAAGCGCTTGAGCATATATTGCATGGTGAAATTGCTCACTAAGTAAGTAAATACTATTTTAGAAGCACAATGTGCTTCTAAAATTGAAATGAAACAAAGGACTAAAATGTCCAATTACTATTAATAAAAATACAAACATAAAATTAAGATATATGGAAACTATAAGATTTCAATTAGAAACCCTCACATGCCCAAGTTGTGTTACAAAAATTGAGGGGGCTTTAAATAAACAGAGCGGAGTGGAAGAGGCGAAAGTGCTTTTTAACTCAAGTAGAGTAAGAGTAAAATACAACAGTGAAGAAGTTTCATCAGAGGAATTAGGAAAAGTTATCGAGAAGGTTGGATTTCCTGTTCTGTCTTCATAAAAATTAAAACAAGTAAGGTTATGAGAGCTAATCAAATAAACAAAATATTGTACACTTCTGCCATATTGCTTATGGGGGCACTGGTTACATATTTATTTAATTGGAATGAAACAGTATTAAACACCCTTTTAATTGTAGCAACATTGGTGGCAGGTTATCCTACTTTTGTGAAAGCCTGGAATGCCACACTCATGAAGCTCTTTAGTATAGAACTGCTGGTTACAATTGCAGTTATAGGTGCATTAATTATTGGGGAGTATGTAGAATCGGCTGCAGTAACCTTCTTGTTTCTATTTGGTGCATTTCTTGAAGGGCGTTCTTTAGAAAAATCGCGTTCTTCTCTTAGGGCATTAATGGATATGGCTCCTCTTGAAGCCACTGTACTTCAAAATGGAGTACGCTCTGTAATAAAAGCAGAGGATGTTGAGAAAAACGATTTGGTAATTATTCAAGTAGGAGAGAAAATTCCTATAGATGGTAGAGTAGTTTCGGGAGGAGGCTCTGTTAATCAAGCAACAATTACGGGAGAGTCTGTTCCTGTAAGTAAGAATGAGGATGATCAAGTATTTAGTGGAACTATATTAGATAGTGGGTATCTTGAAGTAATTGCCGAAAGTGTAGGAGAAGATACCACATTTTCTAAAATAATTGAGTTGGTAGAAGAGGCACAGGAAGGTAAAGCAAAAACTCAACGTTTTTTGGAGAAGTTTGCTGCAATTTACACTCCTGGAATCATGATTCTTTCTCTTCTTGTTTGGATTATAACCATGGATGTTCATCTAGCGCTTACATTTTTAGTAATTGCATGTCCAGGAGCTTTGGTTATTTCTGCGCCTGTCTCAATTGTAGCAGGTATTGGAAACGGAGCAAGGAATGGAATTTTGATTAAAGGTGGAGAGGTGATGGAGAATCTTGCAAAGTTGAATGCAATTGTTTTCGATAAAACAGGTACTTTAACTCAAGGGAAACCAACAGTTACTGCCATAAAATCATTTGGAATAACCGAAAATGATCTGTTAACAATGGCTGCCGAAGCTGAGTTAATATCAGAGCATCATCTGGGTAAAGCAATTATCAGGGAGGCTGAGGAGCAAGGATTAGAACTCGTTAATACTCCTACTGAGGTTGACGTATTAAAAGGTCGCGGTATTAAAGTAAATCTCAACGGAGGTTCTTTGTATGTAGGAAATAGAAAAGGACTTGCTGAGAATAACATTCATATCCATTCCGAAGTAAACTCTTATGCTATTGGGCAGGAGGAGTCGGGAAATACGGCTGTTTTTGTAGCCAATGAAAACAATGTTTTAGGAGTTATTTCTATTGCCGATAAAGTGAGGAGTAAAGCGGCAAATACAATTTATGAGTTGAAATCGGCTGGAATAAAACATACAGTAATGTTAACTGGCGATAATGAGCATACAGCAAAAAGTGTAGGCGAAAAAATAGGCATTCAAAAAGTTTTTGCAAACCTTCTTCCAGAAGACAAAGTAGAAAAAGTGAAAGCATGCATGGAGAAAGGTAAACACCTAGCCATGGTAGGCGATGGTGTAAACGATGCTCCTGCAATTGCAACAGCTGATGTGGGTATTGCAATGGGAGTTGCAGGAACTGATGTGGCAATGGAAACTGCAGATGTTGTTTTAATGGCCGACAATCTTGATAAACTTGTTTATATGCTAAAACTCTCTAAAGCAACTATACGTAATATGAAACAGAATATGTTTCTAGCTGTAGGTACGGTTGCATTATTATTGGTAGGAGTGCTTACAAAGAATGTGAACCTAGCTTCTGGAATGCTTGTTCACGAGCTAAGTGTGCTTCTGGTTATTTTAAATGCAATTCGTTTGGTACGCTATAAACCAGGCACAATTTGGGAGCGATTGTTATTGCGTAGACAATAATAGATTAGATTGATTTAATGTCTATTTCTCTAAGTAGGGAACTTGTCAAGTTGTTGATTTGATGATATTAAAGCATAATGTGTTTCATTACCATACAAAGGTTTGATTTCGAAGCTTGTAAACAACTGTTTTAAAGATTATACGACACTCTTCTGTACTGTTATATTAAAATATAAACAGTAAAAGTTTGAGGTGTTAATCTTCAAAACAGTTGTTTTTATTTACTTTCATATTGATACACTGGAATCACTTCCATCCCTTTCTCCGTAAACAGCTCTTTCACCTCGCTATAATGGCGTGTGAACCCTAAAATAAACCCACCTCCACCCGAACCGCAAAGCTTGAGTATAAACTTTCCTGTAGCAACACCTTCTTTCCACTCATTGTGTAACGAGGTAGGAATCATTTTAGTGAAATGGTTTACTTGAAATTTTGAAAGTGCTTGCACATTGTGTGTAAACTTTTCGATATCTGCATCTATAAGAGCTTGAATACAGCTATTGTTGAGCGGTATATATTCATTGAGGATGCTATCTTTGAATGCAGGGTTCTCGCAATCTTTCATAAATTGATCTACCAAGGGGGCTGTTTTAATGGCTTTGCCACTGTTAATTAAGAAAATAGCATCTTCCGATGTTAATTCGTAGCGCGGTATATCAATGGGGTGTATGGTTTGATTCTCTTTTATAAGTAGCGGGTGTTGCATGTAGCAAATAAGTGGATCGATGCCAGAGCTTGTGCCATGAAACCACGATTCTAAAATAGCCAAATCGCTTTTCAGTTGCGGTATGTCTGCTTTTGATGTTGATGTGCGAGAAGATGCTTTTCCATTCTTTGCATATCTGTGATATAGTGCTGCAACCAAAGCGCCGCTACTTCCCAAACCATATCCTTCGGGGATAGAAGATTCGAAATACAATCCATCTTCAATCTCTTTTTCAAGTAGCTTATGATTGAATTTGCTGGGCAATCCATTTTTCTCTGCAATAGGTTGTAGGTATTGCTCATAATATTCGCGTAGCTGTTGATTGCTGTTTCTCGCAAAGTCTAAATCGGTGTAGTGATTTTTGTTTATAAACCTGAGTGATCCATTGAAATGACTGTAAGGTATAGTTAATGCCATGGAGTTGCAAATGATGCTGTACTCACCAAAAAGCATGATTTTGGAATCGAAAGACTTGTTGTTGCCCACTTTGTTTTTTGACATATAATATATTTTGATCTCCATCTTATTTGGAGTAGCATGTTTTGATTGATTCGATAAAGATAATGAATACTTTGATGAATGACTTGTGTCGATTATCTTAATCGGTAATTAACCCTTTAATCTTTTTAATGTTCAAGGATATTTGTTTTTTTTGGACCATTGCCCAATTGGTCGAAGATTATTTTCTGTTGATGACAGAGTGGTCTAATCTTTTTTTCTATCCAAGGTAATATGTTTTTCTCTTCATATTTTGGATAAAGCAGATGAACATTAGGACCTGCATCCATACTAAACCCAACGGGTAGCTGTAACTCTAGAAAAGCTTTCCGCACCTCTTCAATTACTTTTAAGCTATTAGCATGCAACAGTGTGTATCCTGGATTGGAACTCATCATAAGTGCATGCAGGGATAGGGCTTCGTGTTCAGCAATATCAAAAAACTGATTCCAGTCGCCTGTTTTCAATACTTCTAATAGTTGTTGTGTGTTATCGTTAGCTTGCTTAATGCGCGCTACACCATAAGGATGGTTATTCATAAGCGCGTGTCCCT
>SMER01000264.1_pt1 | contig 10878 bp, 10 predicted proteins | sample 2456411 | NCBI WGS metagenome assembly SMER01 (sample SAMN10132597, study PRJNA489261) | soil metagenome | isolation source: day1 antibiotic-silt loam soil ammended with raw manure from dairy cow... | place: USA | collected 2015-05-01 | reverse complement strand
TGGATATTTGGTATCCATGGGACATAACACCCGAGCAAGCCATAGAGCTAGCGCTTGAGTGTGAGGCTGCAGCCTTTGCCGCCGATACGCGTATCACAAAAGCCGATGGCACCAGCCTAAATACGGATATTGGCTGTACAGTGTATGGCAATAGCCATGGTTTTATAGGTGGTTACGCCGGTACGCGGCACAGTCTTAGCTGCGTGATGATTGCGGGTCAGGACGACAAAATGCAGCGCAACTATTGGTATGACTATGCGCGCAGTGCAAACAACTTGGCCAGCGTGCAAAGCATAGGGCAGCGTGCTGCTGAGCGTACGGTAAGTCGCTTAGGTGCGCGCTCGGTGCCTACTTGTGAGGTGCCGGTGGTTTTCTCTGCCGAAGTAGCAGGTGGTTTTTTAGGGCACTTACTGGCAGCCATTGCAGGTGGTAGCCTGTATCGCAAAACGACCTTTTTAGTGGATGCTTTGGGTGAGCAGTTGTTTCCCGACTGGTTTACCTTGGATGAACGCCCACTGCTTAAAGGCGGTTTGGACAGCAGTGCGTTTGATGGCGATGGGCTGGCGACCTATGCCAAGCCTTTTGTTGAGCAGGGTCGTTTGGTGAGTTACATGCTGAGCACCTATTCAGGACGCAAGCTGGGCATGCCCAGTACAGCGAATGCCGGCGGTGCGCGAAACCTGTTTGTTACCCACGGCGAACATAACCAAGCCGCTTTGCTAAAGCAAATGGGTCGGGGTTTGTTGGTGACTGAGTTAATGGGGCAGGGTTTAAATCTGGTGACAGGTGATTATTCCCGTGGTGCCGGTGGCTACTGGGTAGAGAACGGCGAAATACAGTATCCCGTGCAGGAAGTAACTATTGCAGGAAACCTGCGTGATCTGTACCGCAATATACAGGCGATAGGTAATGACCTTGACATGCGTAGCAGCATTCGTAGCGGTTCAATACTGCTTGAAAAAATGACTGTAGCAGGGCAGTGAGTTGTTATTCGGGTGAAAGGAACTCAAGACTGTAGTGTTCTGCCAGTTTGGTTGGGATCAGCACTTCAAAAGAAATACGAATAGGAATCTGTGCTGGCATTTGTTGGCTGCCAGCCAGTTCACCGCCTAGGTATTCAGCTGGACTGAACGAGCGACTTGCCAGAGTGGTTTTTTCGTCATCTAAAAAATTAAGTTTAATGAGTGGATAAGCTTGCACGTATGACGCGCGGTTATAGATTACGGCGTCAATCAGTAACGCATCCTTAAACTCGGGATGTTTACGCACCATCAGGTTACTGCTTTTTATAAGATCGACATTGACCCGGCTTGGCATCGAGCAGCCAATAACAGGGCAGAGGCGCTGTATCCACACTCGGCTGTTTTCGTTGCGCGCTAAGTCATCAAAATTAAAGTAGATGTATTGCACGATAAAGGCGCAGAGAGTGAAAACTGTTAGTCCACCCCAAATAAGGCGACCTTTCCATGGGGTTGGTTTTGGCTTCCAAGTCAGCGCTAAAGGCTCAACATCCAGTTCGGTGAATTCTTCGCGGATGCGTGGCTCTTTTCTTGTACTCGTTTGTTCTGTAGCTGTGTTTTCCGGTTCTGTTGGTGGTGACTCGGGTGTGAAACTTGTCGCAGTGGCTGAGTCGGCAGGCTGGCTATCAGGCTCGGCTTTAGTTTCTGATGTGAGGCTTGGCTCAGCGAGGGTAAATAGGTCGCCCACTTCAGGCTCGACGCCTACCTCGGCTAAAAGAGCAGCGGCCCAGGCTTCTTCATCATAAGGAGCTTCGGTAACCTGTGTGGCTTGATAAAAATCAGCGGAAGGCTTGTCGGTATGCTTGATTCCCTGAGTAGTGGTTGGAGAGGTTTGGCTTTCTCGGCTGAAAACCGCCTCTGTAACGAGCTGCTCCTGCTGCGCAAGGCGTGCTAATTCCTGTTCGAATTCAGGAGAATCAATATTAATATCCAGATCGTCGTGGATTAAAAAATCTTCTTTTGCTGGTTTTTCGTGTGCGCCCGCTTGCAGTCGCTCTACCGCATTAAATACTTGCCGACAGGAACCGCAGCGTACCATGCCGTGCGCCGCCTCTAGTTGAGCGGGCAGTAAGCGAAACTTGGTATCGCAATGCGAGCATTGGGTCGTAAGTGTGTTAGTCATAAACGAAAATTGAGCTGAGCTTGGTTAAAGTCATGCAAGATGTATTTTACGCGTGCCAGCAATGCACACCCACTCGTCTTTAATTTGCGTGGGTTCTAAGTCAAAATTATCTGCATAGGCGGCGCGAACTTCCTCGGCCTGCTCCAGTAAAATGCCTGATAAAACAATCTGTCCGCCGGGGCGAGTATGCTGAGTCAGTTGCGCTGCTAACTGTACCAGAGGGCCGGCTAAAATATTTGCCAACACCACATCAAATTCAGTTTTTTCTGGCATGTTTTGCGCTAAATAGAGGCTAAAGCGTGATGCGTCAATGTTATTGCGCTGTGCATTATCCGCCGTGGCTTCTAAAGCTTGCGGATCGATATCGGTGCAAGTAGCGTGTTGTGCGCCCAGCAATAAACTGGCAATGGCAAGGATTCCTGAGCCACAGCCAAAATCGAGCACCTTTACGCCTTCGCGCAGGTTTTTGTCTAGCCATGCAAGGCACAGAGCTGTGGTTTGATGGGTACCCGTGCCGAAGGCCAAGCCTGGGTCGAGTAACAAGTTGACCGCTTCAGGCTCGGGTGCTGCGTGCCAGCTAGGCACTACCCACAAACGCTGACCAAAGCACATCGGCTGAAAGTTATCCATCCAGCTGCGTTCCCAGTCTTGCTCGGGTAACTGCTCAATTTGATACTGCAGCGCGTCTTTTGCGCAACGCTCTGCCAGCTGCTGCTCTAGTGAGGCTTGATTATGGTCTTGCTGATCAAACAAGGCCAGTAAATGGGTTTTGCTCCACAAGGGCGTGGTACCCAGATCAGGTTCATAAATAGGCTGATCCTCGCCGTCCATATAGGTCACTGAAACAGCGCCCAAGGCTAATAATGTATCTTCCCAATATGTAGCTTGCTCTGGAGTAATAGCAAGACGAACCTGCAGCCATGACATAGTAAAACCTTATGCGGTAATTGAAGTTAAACAGAGGCGGTCGTTATTTATTGTGTTTGACTGCGGTATTGGTTTTGCAACGGATTAGCGTACTGCATGATTAAAAAGGGTCGTTGCTCGGTGGGGCAATCAGCAAGTTTTTTCTGCCAAACGCTTTGTGCCAGAGCCACTTCTTTTTCAGTAAACAATTCGCGCGCAGCTGGGACGAGCAAAGCCTGATCGCGCTCACTCCAAGCATGCCAAGCCAGATAATTGATGGGAAACAGGCGGTAGTCCCGCCAAACGATCTGGTCAATCTGCTGTGCTAACTCACGGGCATCAGTAAAGCCATTGCCTATCGGCTCAGAGAAATGCACATGTACCCGGCCTTTGTAACCGGTAATGCCTAACACGATGCTGGCGTCATCCTCACCGGGCTGTTTGGTGTATTTGCCTGTTGTGGCTTTGATGTAAAGCTCTCTGGCTTTGGCGAGATCACAGGGGTCATACTCATAGCTAATGACCACAGGAGTGAGGCTTAGTTGTCTAATGGCCTGATTAAACTCCAACTCGCGCTGTGACATATGCAGCATTTTTAAGATGGCGCTGTCGGTACGGTCATTACCGTCTTTGGCGCGGCCTTCCGCTTGAGCGATCCAAACGGACAGCTGCTCTTGCAAAATTGAATGGTTGATATAACTGGAGAGCTGCATAAAAGCGTCGATTTTTTCACGTCGCCCGCTAACTGAACGCTGCACGATAAAGCTCTTATTAAGACGCATCAAATCGCTGACAAAAGGGCGCTGCAATAAGTTATCGCCAATGGCTAAACGTGGCGTGTTTATCTGGCTTTGATACAGTGCGTAGTTTACATAGGCCGGATCCATCACAATGTCACGGTGATTGCTGAGGAACAGGTGGGGTTGATTGCCGGTTAGGTGCTCAATCCCTGAAAAGCTGATGCCGTCTGTGGCGCGCTTAACCGAGTTTTCAACATAAGGGGCAATGCGTGCTTGCAAATCTGCCACAGAGTTAATATCGGCCAGCTCTTTGCGTAAAGAGTAGCTAATTAAAGGGCGTACCAGCCAGCAGAAATGCTTGGCTAATCTTGGGAAGCGGTATTTTGCAATGGTGTTGAGAAACTCGGGATTAACCGCCAAGCGTTGCAATACTTCAGCAACTTCATGGTCATGGTAGGGGCGAATGTTGTCAAATTGACCCATGGATATGTTTTCACCAAGAATTGATAATGGAATAAAATGTTATTATACGCTTAAAGCAATTTTAGGTGCAGAGGAACTCATGCATGCAACGAATATACGAGCCTGAAGATCTACTACAAGCCAATCTGCTTATCAATATGCTTGCTAATGAAGGGGTTCAAGCGCACTTGCAGGGTGCTGATTTGGTGGGTGGTATGGGTGAGCTTCCGGCTTTAGGCTTGCTGGCGATTTGGACTCAGGATGAGGATGTGCAGAAGGCTGTAGACTTGATTCAGGGCTATGAGCAAGCACAGCCCTGTGCAGAGGACTTCGCTGAAGCGACGGGTGAGCTTAAAACGCAGGGTACGCTCTGGTGCTAAAGGGTTTTATCTAAAAATAGACTTGCGCGTAAAACGTTTCAACAGCAGCATCAGGCTCCAGAGCAGCATCATAATAAAGCCCAGCATACTGAGCTCAGCAATACTGAAGCCAAAGAATGTCCAGGTTACTTCTGCGCAGTCTGAGCTGCCGTGCAGCATCTTGGCTATTACTTCCTGTAGCGGAAAAGCTTCCAGCATAAACTCTAAGGAAGGCAGGCAAGCTGGTAACTGATCCTTGGGCAGCTGTTGCAGCCAAATTTGTCGACCTGCGGCTGCTATTCCACTACTGGCAATCAGAACCAACAAAAAAGCATATATCTTACGACCCACTGTAGCTGGATTATGCAGCGCAGCGAGCAGGCTAATCACGCCAAAGACGATGACGATAACGCGCTGTACATAACACAGGGGGCAGGGTTCAAGGCCCATAAAATACTGCAAATAAAACGCAACCCCCATCAACAGCAAACAGCCCAAAAAGCCAAGGCCAAACAGTGTGCGGGACTGAGAGAACAACTGCATACGTAACTCCAAGAGTTATTGCTTTTTTAGGGTTTTAGTTTGCTCAGTCACTCTTGGTGCTGGCGCGTCTGTCTTGCATATTAATGCTAGCAGTGAGCAGCTGAATACTGCGTTTGTGATCGCCCATTTGATTCAGCAAGCGCGCAAGCTCGGCGTAGACCTTAGGCTGCGGACGCTTTTGCAGACTGGCTTGCAAATAGTCGCGTGCCTTACCCCAAAGCTCGGCTTGCAGACAGAGCTTACCTAGCGCATACAGAGCGATAGGATCCTCAGGTGCGTGCTCTAGCCAGCGCTCGGCTGATTGCACCGCCAAACTAGGCTGTGCATGCGGGATTTGTGCGTAGGCTTGCAGTAGTTGCACATCAAACTGCTGATTTAACTGATGACGCAATAATTGTTCAGCTTGCTCGATTTGCTTAAAGATAATGTGCTGTGAGCAAAAAGCCATAAGCAGCGTAGGGTTTTTGTGCAACGCTTTGGGCATGGCATTCCAAATATTATTAACCTGCTCAAGCGTGTCAGCTGGCTGGCTGATGCGTCCTTGCCAAGCCTGCTGCTCCAACACATCCAGTTGTTGCGCTTCGACTCGTTTGGTTTTGCGCAATGCAGGGATTATTTTTAACAGCTGCCCCCAGTCTTGCTGTTGCTGGGCAAGCTGGCTGATGCGCAGTAACAACTCTGGATGCTGTGCATATTTTTTATATGACGTCAGCAAACTGTCTTGTGCTTTGTTGAGCTCTCCGCGTGCTGTGTAAATGTCAGCTTGACACAGGGCAATGGCAGGGCTTTGCTTGGGCTCTTTGGCTTGTGCTTGTAGCAACAGCTTATCGGCGGTTTCGGCTTGATTAAGGTGTTGTGCTGAGCGTGCTGCGGCTAGTAAATAAGGTGCTGGCTGTGGACTGACCTTGCCGGCATACGTCAGTTGTTGCAACGCATCTTGCCAGTTGCCTTGGGCATAATACAGCATGCCTTTATCAATGGCCGACTGTAAACGCTTTTGCTTATTGGTGCTGGACCAAGGGTTGACCCAACCCGCAGAGGTCAGCAGTGCGCTGAGTATGAGTCGTATGACATAGAGAGCGATAAACAGAATGACAAGGCAGAGTAAGAACACCCAGAGGGTGGCTTCAAAGCGGATATTTTTCCAGCTAATTAGCACATAGCCTTGGTGCTCAACGACCAGTGTGCCTAAGCCCACTGTCGCCAGCATGACAACGACCAACAGTAAAAAAGTGCGCTTTTTCATTGCTGTACCTCGCTGCGGGTACGGTATTCCAGTGTGCGGTCTTGGATGTAAGCCTGTAGTGCCAGCAAGGCAGGCTTGATGTCAGGCATGCTTTGGCTAACCGGTTGGCCGACTAACTCGTTTAGCAGAGCGGTTAGCGCTTGTGCGGTTTGGTTGTCGCTGGAGAAGTAATACTTCAATAAATCCAACCCCTGTTGAATTGCTTGATCATAGGTTTGCTGTTGACCGTTAAGCGCACCCCATTGTGCTTGCTCAACCGCTAGGCTAATGGCTAGGCGAATGTGGGTAATTTCTTGACTGGACAACAGCGGCTGAATGTCATCAGGGCTGTTAAAGTCCAAACGCACATAGCTGGACAGTTGGTCCAACCATTGACGCCAAAAGGCGCTATCTGTAACCGTTTCCAGTGTGTTTTCTGTCAGATCGAAGCCCGGCATGAGTTGATCAAGCTGGCTGACTTGTCGTTGTAGCGCGCCTAGGCGCATAAACAAACCGGCGCGGTCTAGTTGTGGCATAGCTTTAATATCAGCTAACGCTTGGGCGATGGCGTCGCGTGCAGGGTAAGCAGCGATATCGTCTTGCTCAAAGAGGATTTGGTCAGCGCCTTCTACTAGATGCAGAGCGCTGTTGAGATCCTGCATAGCACTGAGGCGTAAAATCGCCATGCGCAGTAAATGCTCGGCTTCAGCCAGGCGCCAGTCCTGGCGAGTATTACCAAAAGCGGATTCGAAACGTGTGGTAAAGGCTTGGTGTGCGGATTGCATTTGTTTCAGCGCGCGTTGTTGCGTGGCAAAGTTGTCGCTGCTAGGAAGCTCGGCAAGCTGTAGCCTGAACTGGTCAATCTGTTTGGTTTGGTTGTCGAGCTGTTCTTGCAGCTGGGTTAGCTGGGCTGCTTGCTCTTCATTATTGACTGTTTGCACTGTCGTGGTTTCGTCTTTATTGCCGCCTTGCTGAGTGTAATGCCAGGCTGAAAAAGCCAAGCTGGCCGCAGCGATGAGTAATGCAAACACAGCCACACCGTTGCCGGACTTTTTCTCTGTTTGAGTGACGGTCTTGGTTGCAGCAGGCTCGGTTTCTTTAGTGTCGCCGCTAGTGCCAGTGTCGGTCTGGTTTGCAGGGGTGTCCGTTTCGTCCTGTGACTTAGAGGACGTGTTGCTGTCTTGCGCTTCAGGCTGTGTGGACTCAACGGGTTGAGCATCCTCTGCAACGGGGGCTGCACTGGGCTCAGTAACCTCTGGTGTGGCGGTTACTTGCTCTTCGTCTTGAGCTTTGCTTTTGCTTTCTTTGGTCATGCTGAAGTCCTTCTATGACTGTGATGGGCGGTGCTGCTGCAGTGCTCTAATTAAAGCATCATTACTTGCACCCTGACAGTCAATCACATAGGTTGCGCCTAGGTCTCTAGCTGTTTGCGCCACTCTAGGGCTGGGGGTAAACAGCGGTAACCGAGCAAGTTTAGACCAGTTTATATCAGCAAGCTCAAGCAGATGTTTGAGACCTTGCTCGCTACTAACAACTAGTCCGTTTAATTGGTTTTGTTGGATTGATTCTAGCAGTAAATTCGTTGGATATTCAGGTAAAAAGCGTTCGTACAGGGGTAAGAAATCGACAGGCACGCCTTTATCGAGAATTTGCTGCGACAAAAAATCGCGCCCCACATCTGCGCGCATAATCAAAGCGCGCGGATTGGGTTGCCTAAGCGAATCTTGGAATGCAGCAAGAGCTAATAACGCTTCACTGTCATCGCCCTGTTCCGGCCAGCTTACAGGCAAGCCATATTCCTTGAGTATTTGCCCTGTGGCGGCGCCCACACTGAACCATTGCGGACGAGAGGGCGGTTGTGGCCAGTAGGTATCTAGTCGTTCCAGCGCGTAGCGCGCTGCAGGCTTACTGACCACTACGATACTGCTGTAGCGATCTAAATTAAGCATGAGAGTGCGCTGTGCTGGTGTTTCTTCCAGTGCGCGCATGTCCAGCAATGGCAAGCCAAAACTAAAGACTCCCAGTTGCTGGAGTTGCGCCGCCAATAGTTGGTTGTCGGCGGCTGGGCGCGTAATTAATAAACGCCAAGTATTCACGGTTAATTGGATTCAGCGTAAATTTTCGCCAAAATTTCACCTGCGCCTTGGGCAAGCAGATCTTTGGCTACGGAAATTCCAAGGGCTTCAGCATCCGCACGCGGTGCGCGGGCTTCGGCTCTAAGCATGACGGTGCCGTCGGGCTGACCCACCAAGCCGCGCAACCAGAGCTGGTCGCCTTCTAGCACAGCGTAGCAGGCGATAGGTACTTGGCAGCCGCCATTGAGGTGACGATTTAGTGCGCGCTCAGCAACGATGCGATCAGCGCTGTTTTGTTCGTGTAGAGGCTGTAGCAGTTGGTGTAGCTCGGTATCGTTGGTGCGGCACTCAATACCGACCGCGCCTTGACCACCTGCTGGCAGGCATTCTGTATCGCTTAAGCTGTAGCGGATGCGGTCGTGAAAACCTAAACGCATTAAACCGGCAGCCGCTAAAATAATAGCGTCGTAATCGCCTGCGTCCAGCTTAGCTAGGCGTGTGTTTACGTTGCCGCGTAAAAAGCGGATTTCTAGGTCTGGGCGCAAATTCAGTAGCTGTGCTTGGCGTCTTAAGCTGGATGTACCAACCACGCTAGCATGGGGCAGCTCGTCGAGATTGGCGTAATTATTGGAAACAAAGGCGTCGCGAGGGTCTTCACGCTCACAGATGCAGTACAACCCCAAGCCCTCAGGGAACTCCATAGGTACATCTTTCATGGAATGCACGGCAATGTCAGCTTCGTCATTCAGCAGTGCGGTTTCTAGCTCTTTAACGAACAGGCCTTTGCCGCCAATTTTGGCCAGCGGCGAGTCGAGCAGTTGGTCACCGCGACTCACCATGGGGACTAGACTGACTTTTAGGCCGGGGTGGGCTTGTTCAAGACGTGCTTTAACGTGTTCAGCTTGCCATAAGGCTAAAGCACTTTTGCGGGTGGCAATACGGATATGACGGGTGGACATAGTGGAATCTACTTTTATTTAGAATGATTTGATGGCTAGTGCTTGCCTAGCAAAGTTGCACAGATGATAGCAGCCTGACTAAGCGAGTGCTATATGTGTACCGGGCTACAGCTTTTCCATGAGTGTTCTTACTGAGCTGACATGGCGACGGCTGACGCTTAGGGGGTGCTCGATAGTTTTTAGGTATAACTCGTAGTGCCCCTCATCGGTGCGTAGCAAGCGTTCAATATAATGAATGTTCACCAGAGTACTGCGATGGATGCGGGCGAAACAATGACCAAACTCATGTTCCAGCGACTTAAGTGACTCATCAATCAAGGTTTCTCCGGTGCGGTGGTGAACGGTGACATACTTCTGATCAGCAAAGAAATAATAAATATCCGGCAGCGCAATCAGCTCGATTCCTTTGTGGGTTTTGGCGCTGATATGACTGCGGATATTATCGCCTTCAATGTCATCAGAAATAGCCGCTATCTGTCCCTGGCTGAGGCGCGCTGCTTGACGCAGTGCTTGTGCTAAAGGCTCTAAGCGTATCGGTTTAACCAAATAACCGATGGCATTCACCTGAAAAGCCTCTAAAGCAAATTCATCATGGGCGGTACAGAAAATAATAGCGGGTGCATCGGCTTGCTTAGAAAGTTTTGCTGCGACTTGCAAACCATCCAATATGGGCATGTGAATATCTAACAGCAGGATATCGGGCTTAAGTTGCTCGCATAGGTCGAGGGCCTGCTGACCATTGCTGGCTTGCTGCGCTAATAGCTGGCAGTTGGGCAAGTTTTCAATCAGGCGCGCTAAACGTTCGCGTGCTAGAGGTTCATCATCAGCGATTAAGATTTCCATGGTCTTGATCTGCTTCTGTTGGAGTGAGTTTGCAAGGGTAGCTGATATGGGCAATAAATACAGCGCCCTGGCGTGTAGTAATTAGTTTGGCGGTAGGGCCAAAGTGGCTCACTAGGCGGGCTTGAATGTTGTCCAATGCTAAACGCATGCCTTTGTGTGGGCTGACTTGCTCGGGGATGGGGTTGCTGACTTTTAGTTGGAGGCTGTTGTGTTGGTAACTAGCCTGAACGCTAATAGTGCCACCCGCAACGCTGGGCTGAATGCCGTGCAAGACGGCGTTTTCCAGCAAGGGTTGTAAAGTTAAATGAGGGATAGGCAACTGAGGTGGTACGTTTTCTATCTGCCAATCAAGTTGCATGCGTTCGCCAAAGCGGTGGTTTTCAATGGATAAATACTGTTGCCCTAGGTTGACTTCTTGCTGCCAAGTGGAGAGTCCGTTGTGGTTGGCCAGTGATGCGCGAAGTAGATCGGACAGGTCTAAAATAGCCAGCTCCGCTTTTTCGGCATCTATGGCAACCAAACTGGCGATGCTATTGAGGGTGTTAAATAAAAAGTGTGGCTGAATTCGCGCTTGTAAGGCCTCCAAGCGCGCTTGCAGCTGTGCTTGTTGCTGGCGCTTGGACT
>SMER01000263.1_pt1 | contig 10900 bp, 9 predicted proteins | sample 2456411 | NCBI WGS metagenome assembly SMER01 (sample SAMN10132597, study PRJNA489261) | soil metagenome | isolation source: day1 antibiotic-silt loam soil ammended with raw manure from dairy cow... | place: USA | collected 2015-05-01 | reverse complement strand
GTTAAGCCTTTTTCGTTAGCTTCTATACGAATATGAGAAAGAATAGGCAGTGTGTGTCTACGACCAACAACACCCACCATCATAGAAAGAGGACGTAATAATGTTTCGCGAGGTACGGAGAATTTCATCTTGATAACCTTAACAATTAGCTGGTCAGTAGTCGGAGTAGGTTTTTCCAATCTTCACGGATATCTGGGCTTTCATCCTGCAAAGACTTAATTTTTCGACAAGCATGTAAAACTGTAGTGTGATCGCGCCCACCAAAAGCGTCACCAATTTCCGGCAAACTGTGGTTGGTTAACTCTTTACTCAGTGCCATAGCTACTTGGCGTGGACGGGCAATTGAGCGCTGTCTGCTTTTAGATGATAAATCAGCAAACTTAATATTGTAATACTCAGCAACCGTTCGTTGAATATTATCAATACTTACCAACTTATCTTGCAAGGCAAATAAGTCTTTTAATGAATCTTTAATAAGTGCAGAACTGATTTTACTGCCTGTAAACTGCGCATTGGCAATTACGCGTTTTAGAGCGCCTTCAAGCTCACGCACGTTTGAACGTATTTTTTGAGCGATAAAGAAAGCTTCTTTTTCTGGCAAATCAACTTCAACTTCTTCTGCCTTCTTCATAAGAATGGCAACACGCGTTTCTAGATCTGGTGGTTCAATAGCAATGGTCAAACCCCAGCCAAAACGGGATTTCAAACGCTCTTCTAACTTATCAATTTCTTTAGGATAGCGGTCACAGGTTAAGATAATTTGCTTACTGTTCTCTAGCAGAGTGTTAAAGGTATGAAAAAACTCTTCTTGAGATTGGTCTTTACCAGCAAAAAATTGAATATCATCAATCAGCAGAGCATCCACTGAGCGATAGTAGTTTTTAAATTCATTAATTGCGTTGTTTTGTAGCGCTCGCACCATGTCGGCGACAAAGCGCTCAGAGTGCAAGTAAATCACTTTAGCATTAGGGTTTTTCTGCAGTAAATGATTACCAACCGCATGCATTAAGTGAGTCTTACCTAAACCCACGCCACCGTATAAAAATAGCGGGTTATAGCCGTGCTTAGGGTTATCAGCCACTTGCCAAGCCGCAGCGCGCGCTAACTGGTTAGATTTACCCTCAACAAAGCTATCAAAAGTAAATGAGCGATTGAGGGCGCTGACATGTTTTATCGCCCCTTTAGCCGGCGCAGTATGCTCGACATTGACACTGACCGAGGGTGCAGGATTAGGGTTGGAAACCTGCGCTGCAGGCGCTGGGGTGTGCTCCGTAATCACCGTTTGCACCGGTGTTGGTGCTGGGCTAGGAGTGCTGGCAGGCATGCTGACATTAGTACGCGCATTAGCCGCAGGGCTCGGGCTGCTAGGCGTGCGAGTTTTGGCTTTGCTACCGATTTGTAAGGCAATGGATGGCACGTTGCCGTCGTTGCGTTCAGCCATTAGCTCAAGTAAACGGTTGAGATACTTGTCGTTGACCCAATCTAAGACAAAGCGGTTGGGTGCAAAAATATGCAACTCATCACCAACCGCTTCAACTTGTAATGGACGGATCCAAGTGTTGAAATGCTGAGCAGGCAGTTCATCGCGTAAGAAGTCGACAGATTGAAGCCAAAGTTCGACAGACACAGAGAACCCTCAAGAAAAACGTAAATATTGCGACCTGCTATTGTAGCCGCCAGACGGAAAGTTATCCACAGGGGTAAATAAAATAGCTGCGTGCCGCTTGAGACAAAATAATTTCCTTGCTGCTATCTGAGCAGTGCTTACAAGGCATAACCACGGTGACATAAATGATAACACTGGGAGAGCTGTTTGCTTGGTTGCTGGTTGCCCTAACCATTGCGTGGATATGGCGTGGTCACGGAATTCGTGAGCGCGCTTTAAACCTTGTGAAGCAACATTGCGAGAATGAGCAAGTGCAGTTGTTAGATGAAAATGTCGCGTTAAAAGGTTGGCGGATTATCCGCGATGGTAAAGGACAGAAGCGTTTAGCACGGATGTATGGCTTTGAGTTTACGGTAACCAGCTTAGAGCGACTGTCTGGTAGCGTAGCTATGTTTGGCCGTCACCTGGCTAAAATAGAGTTGCAGGCTTACCCGCTTACCGAAACGCCACAAGAAGCAGTTGTGGCAACCCAGAATCCTAGCACAGCAGCAACCAATCGCACGTCTTCTAACAATGTGATTGAGCTGCAGGATTGGCGCGCACATCGCAAACCTGAGGATTAAGAGTCTTGGCTAAGCAGCTTTATTCAGCTGTCAGCTTAAAATTGATGCGTTCGAGCCAGCCGGCTTCTTTTTCAAAATCAGCCACGGTTAATGGGTTGTTATCCAACCAGTTTTCTGGGAAACGAATGTGCAGGCTATTGTTTCCGGCAATCAACTGCAACTCCGGCACTTCTTGCGAGCCGCGAATGTGGTGCAAAAGAATTGAAAAGCGCAGCAAGATGCAGAGTAAAAGCAGTTGCTGCCCTTCCCCTTCAGGCAGCTCATCAAAGCGTTCTTTAGGAATATTACGGCGGTGTCCGCGTACTAAGAGTGCCAGCATTTGCTGATCTTGGCGGGAGAAACCGGATAAGTCCGAGTGCTCAACTAAGTAAGCGCCATGTTTGTGGTAGTGATAGTGGGCAATGTCTAAACCCACCTCGTGCACCCGCGCTGCCCAGCTGAGAATATCGCTATGCCACTCTTCGTTGAGTTGCCAAGCAGCGGCCACTTGCTCTAAGGCTTGTAAGGCTTTGCATTCAACTTTCTGGGCGTGCTCATGATCAACATGGCTGCGCTCCATAAGTGCGTGGATAGAGCGTTCACGGACATCTTCATGTTGATGCCGGCCTAATAAATCATACAAAACACCCTCTCGCAAAGCGCCATCGCACGGGGTCAATTCGGTAATATTCAAGGCATCAAAAATAGCTTCCATAATGGCTAAACCAGCGGGCAAAATAGCGCTGCGTTCAGGTTTTACACCAGCGATATCAATTTTACTGATATCGCCAACGGCAAATACTGCATGCTTTAACCACGTCAGGCCTGCGCTGGTAATGGCACCATTGGTGATACCGCCAGCTGCCAATGCCTGACCTATGGAGCGAATGGTGCCAGAAGCACCCACAGTGTCTTGCCAGCCTAGGCGACGTAAACTTTGCTCTAACTCCATCAGCTCAAGACGTGCAGCTGTGTAAGCTTGCGCATAGCGTGCTGGAGTGACTTTGCCATCGTTAAAAAAGCGCAGGCTAAAACTTACACAGCCCATTTGTAAGCTGCCACGCAGTTGTGACTCAAATTGCTGGCCAATAATAAACTCAGTACTGCCGCCACCAATATCAACCACTAAGCGCTTGCCTGGTGTGTCAGCTAAGGTGTGGGATACGCCCAAATAAATTAGGCGGGCCTCTTCGCGGCCGGAAATAACATCAATATCATGGCCTAAAATTTCTTCCGCTCGCTGAATAAAAGCCTGACGGTTGTGCGCTACCCGTAGCGAACTGGTACCAACAATGCGTACTGCCCCCTGTGGTAACTCATGAATCAGTTGGGCAAAACGGCGTAAACAGTCAAGGCCACGTTCCATGGCATCATCTTGCAGTTCAAGTTGTGCGTTAATCCCCGCAGCTAACTGAACCTTCTCACCAATGCGCTCAAGAATGCGAATTTCGCGCTGGTCTGTTTTAGCCAACACCATATGAAAGCTGTTGGATCCCAGGTCAATGGCTGCAATCAGCGGAAAATGTTTGGGAGCAGAGTTGGGCATGCCGCAAATCCAATAAAGTAATACTACTATCCTGCCATGCTGTGACTGATTCGCCAATTTAAATCAAGGGCATGTCGTTGAAAGTGGGCTTTGCTGTGCGAAAAGTAGAGCAGGCTGTGTCGGGTTACTTTCGTTAATGGCCCAGTCAGGCTATCATTAGGACTTTAATTTGCATCCGCGTTTACGGAGAGGTTTCATGAGCGATCACATTACCAATATTAGCGACTCGAGCTTTGATCAAGATGTATTGCAAGCTGACAGCCCAGTGCTGGTTGACTACTGGGCTGAGTGGTGTGGCCCATGCAAAATGATTGCTCCAGTGTTGGAAGAAGTAGCAGCAGAGTTTGTTGGGAAAGTAAAAATCTGTAAGTTGAACATTGATGAAAACCAAGCAACACCACCTAAATACGGTGTGCGTGGTATTCCAACCTTGATGCTGTTTAAAAATGGCAACGTTGAAGCAACCAAAGTTGGCGCATTATCCAAAAGCCAATTAGTCGCATTCCTCGAAAGCCATATCTAAATATAGCGGCAATCGCTCAAATACGTTGACGTCTAGTGTGCTTTTTGTTTAGTGCGCACACTAGACGCACGCCCTCGCAAGTGGTAGATTCCACCAACGTAATGCTCACGGCACTACGAATCTGCATGCCGTCGCCGATATCTTTGCGGCTCTGAACAAACAATCGAATGTTCTCCTCGCGGTACGCTTCCCAAGCATAAGTGCTTGCTCATTCCTTTAAATTATATCATCGTCATTCCCCTATGAATCTGACCGAACTAAAACAAAAACCCGTTGCTGAATTGCTAGAAATGGCTGAACAAATGGGCCTGGACAACATGGCTCGTTCACGCAAACAAGATATTATTTTCTCCCTACTGAAGCGTCATGCACGCAGCGGTGAAGAAATTTCTGGCGATGGCGTCCTCGAAATTCTACAAGATGGTTTTGGCTTTCTGCGCTCAGCAGATTCGTCTTACCTCGCAGGGCCGGATGATATTTACGTATCGCCGAGCCAGATTCGCCGTTTTAACTTAAGAACGGGCGACACCATTATTGGTAAAATTCGTCCGCCAAAAGAAGGCGAGCGTTATTTTGCGTTGCTAAAAGTGGACTCGATCAACTTTGATCGTCCAGAAAACGCCCGCAATAAAATCCTTTTTGAAAACCTGACCCCACTCTTCCCCAATAAGCGCTTACTAATGGAAATTGGTAACGGCTCTACTGAGGATTTAACCGGTCGCGTGATTGATTTAGCAGCACCCATTGGTAAAGGCCAACGGGGCTTGATTGTGGCACCGCCGAAAGCCGGTAAAACCATCATGCTGCAAAATATTGCTTCAAACATTACCCGTAACAACCCAGAGTGCCATCTAATCGTTTTGCTGATTGATGAGCGTCCTGAAGAGGTAACGGAAATGCAGCGCACTGTGCGCGGTGAAGTGGTTGCTTCGACCTTTGATGAGCCGCCAACCCGACACGTACAAGTGGCTGAAATGGTGATCGAGAAAGCCAAACGTTTGGTTGAACACAAAAAAGATGTGGTTATTTTGCTCGACTCCATTACTCGCTTGGCCCGTGCTTACAACACCGTTATACCAAGCTCCGGCAAAGTACTCACCGGTGGTGTTGATGCCCATGCGTTAGAGAAACCAAAACGTTTCTTTGGTGCGGCGCGTAACATTGAAGAAGGTGGCTCACTGACCATTATCGCAACCGCTCTGGTTGAGACAGGTTCGAAAATGGATGAAGTGATTTACGAAGAGTTTAAAGGTACCGGTAATATGGAGCTGCAACTTGAGCGCCGTATTGCAGAAAAGCGCGTGTTCCCAGCTATCAATATCAACCGCTCGGGCACCCGTCGTGAAGAACTATTAACCAGTGATGACGAACTACAGCGCATGTGGATTTTGCGTAAGCTGTTGCACCCCATGGATGAAACAGCGGCCATCGAGTTTTTACTGGATAAGCTCAAAGACACAAAAACCAATGAAGAGTTTTTCATGTCGATGAAGCGCAGTAAATAACTCTCGTTTAGAATCATAAAGCTATGAGCTGGTGTGTTTTAGCACTACTTGCATCAGTTCAAGGCTTGATCTGCTACGGATAACAGCATGCAGTATTCTGATCTTCGAGACTTCATCCGTGGCCTTGAGCAACGTGGTGAACTCAAGCGTATTCAAGTTCCTATCTCCCCTGTTTTAGAAATGACAGAAATTTGCGACCGCACCTTGCGTAAAGCCGGTCCAGCTCTGCTATTTGAAAACCCAGTGGGCTTCTCTATGCCAGTGTTGGGTAACCTGTTTGGTACGCCGGAGCGCGTGGCTTTAGGTATGGGAGCGGAAAGCACCACAGAGCTGCGTGAAATTGGTAAGTTATTGGCCGCTCTGAAAGAGCCTGAGCCACCCAAGGGTTTTAAAGACGCTTGGAACAAGCTGCCAATGTTTAAAAAAGTCTTGGCCATGGCGCCAAAAGTACGCAAAGACGCTGCTTGCCAAGAAGTAATCATTGAAGGCGAGGATGTCGATTTGACTGCCTTGCCGATCCAAACCTGCTGGCCAGGTGATGCCGCGCCCTTGATTACTTGGGGCTTAACCATCACTAAAGGCCCGAATAAAGAACGGCAAAATCTAGGTATCTATCGCCAGCAAGTGCTGGGGCGCAATAAAGTTATTATGCGCTGGCTCAGTCATCGCGGTGGTGCTTTAGACTTCCGTGACTGGTGCCAAAAGTACCCTGACCGTCCCTACCCTGTAGCTGTTGCTTTAGGTGCTGACCCAGCAACAATTTTGGGGGCAGTCACGCCAGTACCCGACACCTTGTCGGAGTATGCTTTTGCGGGGTTGTTGCGCGGTTCGCGTACTGAGTTGGTAAAAGCCATTGGTAGCGACTTGCAGGTACCAGCGAGTGCGGAAATCATTTTAGAAGGCCATATTTACCCTGGTGAAATGGCTGATGAAGGTCCTTACGGCGACCACACTGGCTATTACAATGAGATTGATAGCTTCCCAGTGTTTACCGTAGAGCGTATTACCCAGCGTAAAGATGCTATTTATCACAGCACTTATACGGGACGACCACCGGATGAGCCGGCCATTTTAGGTGTGGCACTCAATGAAGTGTTTGTACCTATTTTGCAAAAGCAGTTTCCGGAAATAGTCGATTTTTACCTGCCACCCGAGGGTTGCTCCTATCGCATGGCAGTAGTGACAATTAAGAAACAGTACCCTGGTCATGCGAAGCGCGTAATGCTGGGCGTATGGAGTTTCTTACGTCAATTTATGTACACCAAGTTTGTCATTGTGACCGATGACGATATCAATGCACGGGATTGGAATGATGTGATTTGGGCTATTACCACGCGTATGGATCCAAGCCGTGACACAGTATTAATTGATAACACACCGATTGATTATTTAGATTTTGCCTCACCAGTGTCTGGTTTAGGCAGCAAAATGGGCTTGGATGCCACCAATAAGTGGCCCGGCGAAACGTCCCGTGAATGGGGCCGTGTTATTGAGCAGGACCCTGCGGTCAAACAGCGTATTGATGGCTTGTGGTCAGAACTTGGTATTGATTAAAGTACCGAGCATTGATTATGCCGTGAACACAGAGGAAACAGGTTACACATGAAAATCATGTTACAACCGTCGGGGCATGCTATAGATTTGCTGCCTGGCGAAAGGATTATCGATGCAGTACGCCGTTTAGGTTTTGATGCCCCGCAAAGTTGCCACAATGGTAATTGCCATATTTGTGCGGCCAACTTAATCAGCGGTAAAGTCCGGCAAGGGGATGATATTTTAGAGTCCGGTGAGCTGTTTACCTGCCTAGCGGAGCCTTTATCGGACTGTGAATTGCACTGGGATGATGTTTTAGCGCCCAACGAGCTGCCTTTACGTAAAGCCGCCTGCCAGGTGGTGAGTGTCACGCCACTGGGTGCCGATGTGTTTTCTGTGCACCTGCGCTTACCTGCAGGCAAACAAGTGAGTTACCACTCCGGTCAGTACTTGTTACTTGAACGTAGCGGTGGAGAGTTCAGCGCTTTCTCTATTGCTTCTGCGCCCCACCAGGGTCGAGAGTTGGAATTGCATATTCTCGCGCGTGACAATGCAGCAGTTGAGCTACTGAAACAGCTACAAAAAGAGCGTATCGCCAAGGTGCAAATGCCTTTTGGTGATGTGCATTTAGCTCAGCCAGATGAGCGTCCGTTGCTGCTGATTGCTGCAGGCACGGGGATGGCACAGGTGCATAGTTTACTTGAGCACTGCCGCGTTATTGGCTTTAATCAGCCTATTCATGTGTATTGGGGAGTGCGGGTTGCTGAGGATTTCTATGCCTTGAAAAATCTGTCAGCTTGGCAGGCAATGCCGAACCTCCATTATCATCCTATTGTGAGTGAGGACGGTGGTTGGTCAGGGCGTAGCGGCTTGCTGTATGAAGCCGTCTGCCATGATATTGCCCAGTTGGGCGACTATCGAGTGATTGTCAGTGGTTCACCAGCCATGGTCTACGGCACACTGGATGCCTTGGTTGCTGCAGGCATGCAGCCGGAGCAAATGCAGGCAGATGTATTTGCCTACGCGCCGCGCCCAGAATAGCCGGCAAGTTTAGCCCACAGCTGTGAGAAGGATGATTTACTCTGCTGTGGGTGTGGCTGGCATTGCGCCGGTTTGAGCTCTTACGACGTCGCCGCAGGCTTAATAACAATCTTTTACTGAACAGCTTGCTGCTCTTTAGCCAGTAAAGCACGTTTACGCTCGACGCCCCAGCGGTAGCCAGAAATCCCACCATCAGCACGTAAAATACGGTGGCAAGGGATCACTAACGCCAGTGGATTGGCCGCGCAAGCATTGGCCACTGCACGTACTGCTTTGGGTTTGCCTAAGCGCTCGGCAACTTCGCTATAGCTGAGTGTTTGCCCAACTGGAATACTGCGTAAAACTGTCCAAACACTCTGTTGAAAATCACTGCCTTGGATATCCAGAGTGAAGTCCAATGGCGTCAGTGGTTTGTCTAAAAAGTCAGTAATTTTTTTCAGCAATGGCGCCAAGCTGTGCTCTTGCTCTAGCAGTTGAGCCTGAGGTAAGCGTTGCTGTAAGTCTGCATACAATTGCGCGGGACTGTCTCCCAATAAAATAGTGCAAACGCCTTTGTGGCTGCGCGCAATTAAAATCGCGGCAAAATCCGTTTGGGTGGTAGCAAACTCTATTAAGGGGGGCGCGGATTTGGGCATCTAACCTCCTAGCTCGCCGGCAGTTACATTGAGCGAATGGACTCGGCGTGGGCTTTAAACAATACCTCAAACCCTAGCAAAGTACGCTCTATAAGACGTTGATCAGACACCTCCGCTGGGCGTTGTAGGACCTTGTGCTGCAATAATGCCGTCAGCCCATGAATATAGGACCAGCTAGCGAGCGCAGCACTGCGGACATCTGGGTTATTGATCGGTTGTTTGAGCAGGTCAGCGACCATCTCTTCAAGTTTAGAAAAAGCCAGCTGGCGGGCTTCGCGCAAAGTGTCTGGCATATTTTCTAGAGCGAGCTCAGGACCAAACATCAGCTGATACAAGGCTGGATTATCACGGGCAAAATTTAAGTAGGTTAAGCAAAAGCCGCGAATTTTATCTTCCATGGGCAGTGCCGCAGCTTCTTTATCCAGTACTTGTGCAAGCTCAAGGTAACCTTGCGTGGCGAGTTGGGCGAGCAGATCAGTGCGATTGCTAAAGTGATAATAAGCGGCGGTCGGGGTGACGCCTAACCCCGAACAGAGCGCACGTACAGAGAGCTTAGTTGAGCCAACTGCTTCCAGCATCGTGCGTGCAGCACTAAGCAATTGTGCTGATAAATTACCCACATGATAGTTATTGCGTGGGCTCTGTGATTTTGAATCCATGCTCGATCTCCGTAGTTTCAGGCTGGAACAAGAGTAGTGCTATCTTAACACTGGATGGTATCTTGACAGTGTTAAGATGCAATTGTAGCCTGCTAAGCACAACAGAAAACAGCAGCACTCAGTCAACTGGTGTTGCTAACCGCGTTTAAACCAATAATAACAAGAGCTTGGGAGAGTCAAAATGAGAGCATTACACCCGTGGGAGAAGAGCTATCCAGCCAGTTTGCATCATTATGAAATTGCGCCTGAACTGCTAGCTGGCAATCTGACCCAGTTCGCTGCGCAAGGTGCGCAACAATACCCTGATAGCGATGCTTTCAGTATGGTGCTACCCAATGGTTTAAAGCACAGCTTAACCTTTAAGCAGATCGATGATCTGTCCACTGCTTTCTCCCGTTTTCTCGTTGCCCAGGGTCTGCAGCGTGGTGATGTGGTGGCGATTCAGTTGCCAACCTGCTTGCACTACCCTATCGCGGTGCTGGGCGCGTGGAAGGCCGGTCTGATCGTGACCAATATGAACCCTCTGTATACTGCCCGAGAAGTGGCTTTACAGATTCAAGACAGCAATGCCAAATTACTGATTGCCGCTGATTTATTTGCTAACAGCATCAAGCCTATTGTTGAAGTATCGGGCTTACAACTGGTGCTTACCTCCATGGGGGATTTTTTTCCAGAACCCATTGCTAGTGCTATTGGCCAGCACCTTGGGGTGAATTTAGAGTTGGGTGATGTGCAGTACCATACCTTCACAGAGGCGCTGAGCAGTGGTGAAAACCTGCCGCAAGTAGAGCGCGAACTGCATCCGGTAGCTTTATATCAATACACCGGTGGCACCACTGGGCGCAGTAAAGGGGCACCATTGACCCACAGTAATTTATTGGCGGTGTTGGAAATGGCGCAGGCCTATGTCAATGCTTACGATATTAAAATGGAGCCCGGTGAAATCATTCTTACGGCTCTACCGCTCTATCATATTTTTGCTTTTAACTTTAACTTCTTGCTGTTTTACAAGCTCGGCGGCTGTAATGTGTTAGTTCCTAACCCGCGCCCATTGAGTAATATTAAGCCCGCTTTTGAGCAGTTTAAAATAGGCTGGATGACTGGCGTAGATACCTTGTATGCCGGTTTGCTGGCTGAACCATGGTTTGCGCAAAAACCGCTGCATTTAAAATATGTGGTATCAGGGGGCACTGCATTAAGGCCGAGTACCGCAACCCAGTGGCAAAAGCGTATTTGCCCGATTCTAGAGG
>SMER01000260.1_pt1 | contig 10928 bp, 10 predicted proteins | sample 2456411 | NCBI WGS metagenome assembly SMER01 (sample SAMN10132597, study PRJNA489261) | soil metagenome | isolation source: day1 antibiotic-silt loam soil ammended with raw manure from dairy cow... | place: USA | collected 2015-05-01 | reverse complement strand
GGCTCAAACCGCAACCATTAATATTATTATAGCTGTGTTAGTTAACATGCTGTTTGTCTACTTTGTCTTGAGAAATCTCGACTTAGTGAAAAGAGTTATGGGTGTAGGAGGAGTTTATATAATGCGTAAGATTTTCGGGGTTATTTTATTAGCTATCTCTGTAAGACTGGTCACAGACAATATGAGTGCGCTTATTCAACTGGTTTGGTCTAAGTAGACCATAGGACTACAAGCTAACATTGAGCAATAAGCGACGAATAGACTAATCAGATTGAATACCAATTACATATCTGCTATTAAGAATGTGTACAAGAGATCTATAAAAAATTATAGCATTCAAAACACAATTCATAATTGGAAATTCGTAGTTATTTCCACTATATAGTTGTTATTCACCACTTTTTCATCATTCCTTTGCATTTATTAAAGGTGTAAACCAAACGAAATTCTATAAAATATTGTATATTTGTATTCTTAAATTTAATGTGTAATCAACACATTTAAGATTGTATATTTTAGAAATCAATATAATTATCATTTTAAAATTAAAAACATGAGAATTGAAAGTATTATCGGTAGACAAGTTATAGACTCAAGAGGTAACCCTACTGTTGAGGTTGACGTAATGTTAGAGTGTGGTGGATTTGGACGTACTTCAGTACCTTCTGGTGCATCAACTGGAGAAAACGAAGCTGTTGAGCTTCGCGATGGAGACTCAAAAAGATATGGTGGTAAAGGTGTTTTGAAAGCTGTTGCTAATGTTAACGATGTTATTGCTCCTGAGCTTTTAGGTTGGGATGCTTCACAACAAGCTGAAATTGATGCATTACTTATCGCTCTTGATGGAACTAAAACAAAATCTCACCTTGGTGCTAACGCAATGTTAGGTGTTTCTTTGTCTGTAGCTAAAGCTGCTGCTGATGCATTAGGGATGCCACTTTACAGATACATTGGTGGAACTAACGCTGTAACGCTTCCTGTACCAATGATGAATATCATCAACGGTGGATCTCACTCTGACGCTACTATTGCATTCCAAGAGTTCATGATTCGTCCAGTTGGAGCTCCTACTTTTAGTGAGGGATTACGTTGGGGAACTGAAGTTTTTCATGCTCTTGCAAAAGTTTTGAAAGGTCGTGGTTTAAGTACTGCTGTCGGTGATGAGGGTGGTTTTGCACCTGCACTTAATGGTACTGAAGATGCTTTAGAGTCTATCATGAAAGCTATTGAAGATGCTGGTTATACTCACGGAGTTGGAAACGATTTCACAATCGCTTTAGACTGTGCTGCATCTGAATTCTAAGAAGGTGGAAACTACAACTATGCTAAGTATGAAGGTGATTCAGGTGTAGTTCGCACTCCAGCAGAACAAGTTGATTTCCTTGCTGAGTTAGTTGAAAAATACCCAATCGATTCTATCGAAGATGGTATGGATCAAATGGACTGGGAAGGTTGGAAAATACTTACTGATAGATTGGGCGACAAAGTTCAATTGGTAGGTGATGACTTGTTTGTTACTAACGTAATGTATTTGGAAAAAGGTATTGAAATGGGTTGTGCAAACTCTATCCTTATCAAAGTAAACCAAATTGGAACATTGACAGAAACTTTAGATGCAATTGAAATGGCTCACCGTCATGGATATACAAGTGTAACTTCTCACCGTTCAGGCGAAACAGAAGATGCAACTATTGCTGACATTGCTGTAGCAACCAACGCTGGTCAAATCAAAACTGGTTCCATGAGCCGTTCTGATCGTATGGCCAAATACAACCAATTGCTTCGCATTGAAGAGCAATTAGGTGAGCGCGCAGTATATGGTTACAAGAAAGTAAAGTAAGAAAGTTAAGTTAGGACGACCATAAATGGGCGTCTCAACAATATATAAAAATAGCAATCCATGAGGATTGCTATTTTTTTTGTTTTTTTGCCAATATCTCATATATTATATCACATATCAATACCTCAAAAAATCATCAACTGCACCATATAAACCCCAGCTCCACACAAATACCCTATCAATGCCAACAGCGATATCCTTTTGAGATACCACATAAAAGTAATGCGCTCTATCCCCATTAATATAACCCCCGCGGCAGAGCCGATAAGCAATATACTACCACCCGTGCCCACACAGTAGGCAATGAAATGCCAGAAGTTGCCATCTACTACAAAGTTTTGCAGATATTCGGGGTTGGCTGCAGAGGCAAGCATGGCTTCAGTAGCAATGGGATACATACCCATAGTACCAGCCAGCAGTGGAACGTTGTCGAATATAGACGACATAATGCCAATAACCACCGATTGTGCATAAATGTTGGGCATGTGATTGGTCATGAATCCCGAAAGACTCAATAAAACTCCAGCTCTTGAGAGGGCATCAACGGCTAAGAGAATACCTAAAAAGAACATCAAGGTAGAAATATCCAATCGTTGGAATATACGCGCTACACGCACTTTAATATCCTCGCTCATATTCTTCTTGTGATTATACATTATTTCGGTGTAAATCCATAGAATGCTCACCCCTAACAGAACTCCCACAAAAGGAGGCAATCCCGTAACAGCTTTAAACACGGGTGCAAGTATAAGTATGGATATACCCGATACAAATACAATAAAGCGGTTGAGGGGTGTGAGATAATAGTCGAGCGATTTTGGGTCTTCCCAATACTTCTCGTTTGGACTGGTAGGCAGTTTGCCTTTTAGCCAATATTGTGCAATAAACAATGGAACAATCAGTGATACTAAACTTGGCAAGAAGATGCTTTTGATAATAGCCACACTTGTAATGTTTCCTTTCACCCACAGCATAATGGTGGTAATATCGCCAATGGGCGACCATGCTCCACCACTATTCGCAGCCAGCACAATCATACTGCAGAAAATCCATCTCTCACGCGTGTCTTCCACAATTTTGCGAATCAACATTATCATTACAATGGTAGTGGTAAGGTTGTCCAGCACTGCCGATAAGAAGAAGGTGATGATTGCCACTAACCAAAGCAACTTTCTGCGCTTTCGAGTTACAATCCAATTGGTGATGAAGTTGAACCCTCCGTGCACATCTATCACCTCTACCACTGTCATGGCTCCAGTAAGGAAAAGAAGGGTTTCAGATATATCGCCAATAGCTTCCAGCAACTGATGATTGACAACAAAACTTCGCACTTGCTCTTTGAAGTGCAGGTTTTTCAAAGCATCATTGTGATACAAGAAGTCGGTGAAACTTTCGGCCGAAACTGTTTGCACTATAGATGGTGCAAGATAAATATAAACTACCCACAAAAGCATACCAATTAACAGGGCCACGCTGGCCTTATTAATTTTTATTGTGTGTTCCATGGCTATGGATATGTAGCCCAGAAGGAACACAACAATCATCAAATAAATCATACCTACTTCAATCTTTAAATTCAGGTGCAAAGGTAAAAAAAGATATAAAGCAATGGGGAGATAGTGATAAAAATATCGAAGTTATTTTTGAACCATCCTAAAACAATTTTGTTAAAGTCATTAATTAATAATACACGTATTACTTTTTTTATTAGATTTGTAGCATTATAACAGCAAAATGAACATATTACTTTCAAATAGATATTGGTGGCGCATCTTACAACTCAATCAGTCGTAAGGAGAACCAGCTATATGCATATATAAAAGTATAATACAAAAAATATATATTAAAGCCTGTCGCACCTGCGATGGGCTTTTTTCATTTTTAAGAACAATCAACACCAACAATAATATGACAAACTATTTAGTAAACGAATCAGGATTCTACGGCATCTATGGAGGAGCCTACATTCCCGAAATACTTCATCGCTGTGTAAGCGATTTGCAAAAAGAGTATCTCTCCATTATAGAGAGCGCGTCTTTCAAGAAAGATTTCGATCAATTGCTGCGTGATTATGTAGGTCGTCCTTCACCTCTATATCTGTCACGTTATCTTTCAGAGAAACACAACTGCAAGGTCTATCTTAAACGAGAAGACCTGAATCATACAGGGGCTCATAAAATAAATAACACCATCGGGCAGATTCTCATTGCACAGCGAATGGGTAAAACGCGCATCATTGCAGAAACTGGTGCTGGTCAGCATGGTGTAGCCACTGCCACTGTGTGTGCTTTGATGCAAATGGAATGCATTGTGTATATGGGTAAAACCGATGTGGAGCGTCAGGCAGTGAATGTGCAGAAAATGAAAATGTTGGGTGCAACTGTTGTTCCTGTTACATCTGGCAATATGACACTCAAAGATGCTACTAATGAGGCTATTCGCGATTGGTGTGCTCATCCCACCGACACGCATTATATAATAGGGTCGACAGTTGGACCACATCCTTACCCCGATTTAGTATCACGTTTGCAGTCTGTTATAAGCAAAGAGATAAAAATCCAGTTGAAAGAAAAGGAGCAACGCGATGCACCCGACTACTTAGTGGCATGTGTGGGTGGCGGAAGCAATGCAGCAGGTACAATCTACCACTTTTTGGATAACGATTCGGTGAAGATTGTGCTTGCCGAGGCAGGTGGCAGAGGAATCGACAGTGGAGAGTCAGCCGCGACAATTCAATTGGGCAAGACCGGAATCATTCATGGTTGCAAAACTTTGTTGATGCAGACCGACGATGGTCAAATTGTGGAACCTTATTCTATATCAGCAGGATTGGATTATCCTGGCATTGGCCCTATACACGCCAACTTAGCAGAAAACAATCGTGCTAAAGTATTAGCCGTTGATGATGATGAAGCCCTGCAAGCAGCTTATGATTTGACACGCAACGAAGGCATTATCCCTGCTTTAGAATCGGCACATGCTTTGGCAGTACTCGATAAAATTTCTTTTAAAGAGTCGGATGTTGTTGTAGTTACCCTTTCGGGTCGTGGCGATAAAGATTTGACAACCTATTTTGAGCATAAACAATTTTAATAACCAAACAACATGAAGTACAACTATACAACCCATACAAAGACAATTCTTGGCGATCTGCATACTCCAGTAAGCATTTATTTGAAAGTAAGAGACCAGTTTCCACAATCCGCATTGCTGGAAAGTTCTGACTATCATTCGAATGAAAACAGCACATCATACATTGGACTTTGTCCCATGGCTCATATCGATATCAACAGAGGCGAGTGTATTGAGAGTTTTCCAGACAATAATAAGAACTCGATGAGTTTATCAGACTCTTTTTCCATCTCCGATGCTCTGAACGATTTCATTTCGCATTTCAATATCGAGGGTGACTTGGCATCTCAATGTGGTTTCTTTGGATATACCACTTTCAACTGTGTGAAATATACGCATGATATCTCTATCAAAGAGAGCAAGGAAGAGCGTAATGATGCTCCTGATTTGAGATATATTCTCTATAAATACCTATTGGTGTTCAATCATTTCAAAGACGAGATATCTTTGATAGAACTTGTGATGGATGGTGAAGAGAGCCAGTTGTCCACCATCGAATCATTGATTAATGCACGTAACTTCGCCACCTACAATTTCTTTACAGAAGGAGAAGAGACAAGCACAATCACCGATGAGGAGTACAAACAATATGTGCGAACAGGTATAGACCATTGTAACAATGGCGATGTTTCTCAAATTGTACTTTCGCGTCGCTTCAAGCAACGCTTTTCGGGTGACGATTTCAAGGTATATCGCGCCCTGCGATCCATCAACCCCTCGCCTTATCTTTTCTATTTCGATTTTGGCGGATTTCGCATATTTGGTTCTTCACCAGAAACACATTGCAAAATTGAGGGAGGTATTATTAGTATTGATCCTATTGCAGGAACTGCGAAAAGAACAGGAAACATAAAGGAAGACAAAGAGGCAACGCTGGCTTTACTGAAAGACCCAAAAGAAAATGCCGAGCATGATATGTTGGTAGATTTGGCACAATTGGATATAAGTGACAATGCGGATAATATACAGGTTGATTTTTATAAAGAAGCACAATATTATTCACATGTCATTCACTTGGTGTCGCGCGTGAGTGGTCAGTTGAAAAAGGATACCAACCGAATGAAAGCATTTTTCGATACATTTCCTGCAGGAACTCTTTCGGGGGCTCCCAAACCGCGTGCTATGCAATTGATATCGGATATTGAGGAGCACAACCGTGGAGCTTATGGAGGTTGCATTGGTTTCATCGGAATTAACGGAAACACCAATCAAGCCATCACTATTCGCACATTTGTGAGTCGAAACAATGAGTTGTGGTATCAAGCCGGAGCGGGCATTGTAGCTATGAGCACCGAAGAGGGCGAGCTGCAAGAGGTCAATAACAAATTGCGTGGTTTGAAAAAAGCAATTGATAGGGCAGCATCGTTGCACAATATTTAATAATTGAAGAAAAGAACAACATATATGAAACATATACTCTTAAAACTATTAGACTATCAATACCTCACGCGTGAAGAATCACGAGAATTGCTCACCGCAATTGTAAATGGCGAAGTCCCCGAAACCCAACTATCCGCCATCATTACCATTTTCTTGATGCGCAACATATCGGTAGATGAGGTATTGGGCTTCCGTGAAGCTCTGATGGAAATGCGCACACAGATTGATTTATCTGACTATCGCGCCATAGACATTGTGGGAACGGGAGGCGATGGTAAAAACACGTTCAATATTTCTACTACTGCAAGTTTTGTAGTTGCAGGAGCTGGTTATCCCGTGGTGAAACATGGCAACTATGGAGCTACTTCCGTTAGCGGATCGAGCAATGCCATGGAGCAACAAGGGGTTAAGTTTACCACCGATGCAGATGTGTTGCGCAAGAGTCTTGACAAAGCAAGTATTGCTTATCTTCATGCTCCTTTGTTTAGTCCTGCCCTAAAAGCTGTTGCTCCTACACGAAAGAGTTTGGGAGTTCGCACCTTTTTCAATGTATTGGGTCCTTTAGTAAATCCTGTTGAGCCTGAATATCAATTGTTGGGCGTATATAACTTATCGCTGTCGCGCCTATACCGCTACATCTATCAAGCCAATAACAAGAAATTTAGCATTGTGCACAGCATGGACGGATATGATGAGATTTCGCTAACAGGCGATTTTAAAGTAATCTCCAATCACGGTGAGCATCTTTATCATCCCGAAGATTTGGGAATTGATAGAATTAAAGAATCGGACATTTATGGAGGTAAAACCATTAAAGAGGCTGTAGCAATATTCAACAATGTGTTGAGTGGCACAGCCACCACAGCCCAAACCAATGTTGTGATGCTAAATGCTGCTTTTGCAATTCAATTGATGGAAGAAAACAAAACAATAGAGGAATGCATTGATATTGCAAGAGAATCTATTCAAGCTAAAAAAGCTTTGAGAAGTTTAAACAGATTCATCGAAATAAACAGTTGAAAAAATGAAAGACGTATTAAGCGAAATAGTTGCACACAAGTTGCGAGAGGTAGATAAACAAAAGCAGCTGCTTACCATAAACGAGATTGAGAAAAGAATTGAAGCACAGTCTTATAAGTCACTTTCTCTGAAAGAATCGCTACTGCATTCTTCTCATGGCATCATTGCAGAATTCAAACGAAGGTCGCCTTCCAAATCGTGGATCAATCAAGGGGCTGACTCTTCTATTATACCATTACAATATGAGAAGAGTGATGCTGCTGCTCTCTCCATTCTTACTGATGAAACCTACTTTGGTGGAACTATCGCAGACTTGCAGCAAGCCCTCTCTCAGACATCCATACCCGTGTTGCGAAAAGAGTTCATTGTGGATGAATATCAAATATATGAATCGAAAATGCATGGAGCTCATGCCATATTATTGATTGCAGCAGCACTCACTCCACCACAAAGCAAACAGTTCACACAAACCGCACAGCGTATAGGCTTGGAGGTATTGTTGGAGCTACACGATGAAAAGGAAGTGGAATACATTTCACCACTCAACAACATGATTGGGATAAACAATCGCAATTTAGGTTCGTTTGAAACCACGGTAGAGAAATCATTTAAAATGATTGACAAGTTGCCCACCGAGGCTGTGTTGATATCCGAAAGCGGAATATCAGATCCACGAACGGTCTGCGATTTAAGACAAGCAGGCTACAATGGATTCTTGATTGGCGAGAACTTTATGAAAACAGAGCATCCCGGCGATGCACTCAAACAATTTATAAGTGGTATTCATGAATAGAAACTCTGCTATAATAAAAGTGTGTGGTATGCGCGATGGCGAGAACATTCGTGCTGTAGAAGCATTGGGTGTAGATTGGATTGGGTTTATTTTCTATCCTCCATCCAAACGATATGTTGATATTGTGCCATCTTATCTTCCTAAAGAAGCGAAAAGAGTAGGGGTGTTTGTAAACGAAAGTAGAGAGACTATTGTAGATAAAGCAACTCTCTTCTCACTCGATATTGTACAACTACATGGTGATGAGTCTCCAGAGTTCTGTCAACAACTTCTGAACAAGCAAATTAAAGTGATAAAGGCCGTCGGCGTTGCAACAACGTTTCCTTCAGAAAAGATAATACAATATGAAGGTTCATGTGACTACTTTCTTTTCGACACACAAAACTCAGCTCATGGTGGTTCGGGGCGGAAGTTCGATTGGAATATATTGCAAAACTATCAGGGCAATACTCCTTTCCTTTTGAGTGGAGGCATTGGTCCAGATGATGTGTTAGCCATTCAGGAGTTTACGCATCCATTGTGTATTGGCATAGACATCAACAGCCAATTCGAACTTTCGCCTGCAAATAAAGAGATACAATCCATCCAACAATTTCTAAAATCATTAAAACAATGAACAGAATAGACAAACTTTTTGATAAAGAGAAAAACGGAGTATTATCGGTTTATTTCACTGCCGGTTTTCCCAATCTAAATGATACAGTTCCCGTAATCGAATCGCTCGAGAAAAATGGAGTGAAACTAATTGAAATTGGCATTCCCTTTAGTGACCCAATGGCCGATGGCCCCGTCATTCAGACTTCGGGTAGTAAAGCATTGGAAAATGGAATGAGTCTGCGGATACTTTTCAACCAACTCTCCACAGTGAGAGAGTCGGTGCAAATTCCATTGGTGTTGATGGGCTATCTCAATCCCATTATGCAATTTGGATTCGACAATTTTTGTGCCGAGGCCAAGCGTTGCGGAATTGATGGGGTGATTATTCCTGACCTTCCGTTTGAAGATTACCTTGTGAATTATAAATCAATTGCCGAAGCTCACAATCTGCACATCATCATGCTGATTACTCCAGAAACTTCCGATGAGCGCATTCGCTTGATTGATAGCCACACAGGTGGATTCATTTATATGGTTTCAACTGCCTCGGTAACAGGTGCAAAAACATCCTTTGGAGATGATAATTTGGCTTATTTCCGACGTGTGAATGCAATGAAACTTAAAAACCCTCGCATGATTGGCTTTGGTATTTCCAACAAGTCTACATTTGATGCTGCTTGCAACAATGCATCGGGAGCTATTATTGGTAGTAAGTTTGTTACGTTGTTGCAAAGCGAAGAGACAATTGATGGGGCGGTGGAAGAATTGATTGAAGCAATTAAGAATTAATTATGACTTACAATGACTACTTATATTGTAAAACCCCAGTAAAATATGCACAGCAAAAAAAGTTTTTAGAGGCCACGATATCCTTTTTTACGCCAAAAGAGTCTCCGAAAGGCCTAATATCTTTTATTTGCGATTTACGACCCTCCGAAAGCGCAAATATCTTTTATTTGCGTTTTACGACGCTAAGAAGTGCTAAATAACTTTTATTCTCGATTTAAGACCCTCCGAAGGTCTAAATAAATTTTATTCAAGCTTTCGGACGTCTTCATCGGCATTTATCAAGTATATTTGGGCATGACTCAATTTAAGGTTTGATATTAAGGTTTTTATGAGGCTAATAACAATCAAATTACAGATGGTCACCAATGAAATGACTTATATTGGTATGTATTTTTGTAGCATTACACCCTACTCAATGACTGGCCAATTTAAAATATCCTTTTATAACATTTAATTACGAAGACAAAAACATTTTATCAAATCAATTTGTTCTACTATTTGATCAATCAAACAAACAAACATCTTCACTCAAACACCTTCGCTTACTATGGAAAAAGAAAAACAAGCAAACACATCTTCAAGTTTTGCAAACAAAGTATGGACTACAGTTGGTATTACAGCCTTTGTAGTCATTATGATATTGCTAATTTACAAGACATTCAATGTCTTTTTGCTTCTTTTGGCAGCTTCAATCATAGCTTTGTTTTTCAATGCTGTATCAAGTAAAATTAGGACGTGGACCGGATTGAATGATGGAGTTTCTCTTGCTGTTACCATAGTAGTAATGGTTCTTTTGGCAGGATTCTTCTTTTGGTTAGTAGGTGCAGAAGCTCAAATTCAATATAAAGAAATGCAAGAGGCTGTACCTGTGATGATTGATAATGCACAAGAATATTTGAATAAAACTACTTTAGGACAAAAGATATCTGATCAAATTACTGACATAGAGAATCAAAAAAAAGTACTGCCTTTTCTTCAAGATTTCTTTAAATCGTCGTTTGGCGTTTTCGGGGATTTATACATTGTTATTTTCCTTGCCATGTTTCTATCAGTTGCACCTTTTGATTATGTGAATGGAGTAGTTAATCTTGTTCCAAGAAGAGGGAAGGCAAAAGCCAAACAACTTTTCGAAAATATTGGATACAATCTTATAAAATGGATTAAGGGAGCGATGATATCGGGATTTGTAATATTTGTTTTAATTGCAACTGTCTGTTTGATTTTAGGTCTTGATATGTGGTTGATATTGGCCATAACAGCAGGCTTGTTGAATGTTATTCCTAACTTCGGACCCATTATAGCTATGATTCCTGCAGTGATGGTGGCTTTGTTGACAAGCCCTACGCAAGCTCTGTTGGTAGCTGGTTCTTTTATTCT
>SMER01000902.1_pt1 | contig 10971 bp, 11 predicted proteins | sample 2456411 | NCBI WGS metagenome assembly SMER01 (sample SAMN10132597, study PRJNA489261) | soil metagenome | isolation source: day1 antibiotic-silt loam soil ammended with raw manure from dairy cow... | place: USA | collected 2015-05-01 | reverse complement strand
TGATGCTGCAAGTTTGGCAGGAAACGGCGACGGGTTTTGTTGTTGGCGTGGGAAACTTTATTCCCTGTAACCGGACCCTTACCGGTTACTTGACAAACTCTTGACATATCTCAGCCCTCATAAACCACATGCTCAACCCAGCATGGGTTGGCTGCTTTAAAACGTAATTGGATTCGTAGGTCGTTAAAAACATGATGGTTTTTATAACCTGCATATTATTACCTAGACTTCGCCAAGGAACAACAGCGACACAAAATATATTGCGCCAAACTGGTTCTCTTAGAATCGAGCCGTGCTTTATAGCAGAAAGTAGCCAGCAGAGCAAGAATCGACTGATTTATATTCTGCCAAGCAGCCAGAGCGATTATCACATCCAGCCATTTTCAACCATAGATAACGGCTCACCGTCACCCACGATAAAATGATCCAAGACGCGCACGTCGACCAATGCCAGCGCTTCCTTTAAGCGCTCAGTTAAAATCTTATCAGCCTGACTGGGCTCGGCGACACCACTTGGATGGTTGTGGGTCAAAATCAATGCCGCAGCGTTATTCGCCAGCGCACGCTTGACCACCTGTCGCGGGTAAACACTCGCGCCATCAATGGTGCCATAAAATAATACCTCAAAGGCTAACACCCGATGCTTGGTATCCAAAAACAAACAGGCAAAGACTTCATGCAATTCGTGGCGCAACTTAGCCTTGAGAAAATCACGTACCGCCTGCGGACTTTCTAAAGCCGATTCACGCTGGATGCTGGCGGCTAAATGCCTACGCCCCATTTCGAGCACCGCTTGCAACTGTGAGTATTTCGCCGGACCTAAGCCTAAATGACTGGTAAAGCTGCTTTGATCGGCCTCTAGCAATTGACGCAAACCGCCAAAGGCACTGAGCAGATCTCGCGCCAGCTCCACCGCATTACGACCTTGCACTCCAGTACGTAAGAAAATAGCTAACAATTCCGCATCGGATAACACGTTAGCGCCATACTCCAAAAGGCGCTCACGCGGCCTTTCATTAACCGGCCAACTTTGCATACTCATAGATAAACTCCTTGTCATCTAATGGCGACAGCTGAACCATTCAGCTCAATGTTTTAATAGCACCCCAAAATGTGCGACCCTCTGCCTCTCAACCATCGGCTATGTTATCTTAGACAAGATTTCTAAATTGGCCACTTTCACCTCTTCCATACACTCGAACAACAGGCAGACCCATGCAAAGGCTGTTTCAAAAACGCATCATTGTTGGTATTGGCGGCGGCATTGCAGCCTATAAAAGCGCAGAGTTAGTGCGTCGCTTGCGCGATTTAGGCGCTGAAGTGCATGTGGTGATGACCCGTGGTGCTCGCGAATTTATCACGCCGCTGACGCTACAAGCCTTATCTGGCAATCCTGTGCATGTGGACTTACTCGACCCAAATGCTGAAGCAGCGATGGGCCATATTGAACTGGCTCGCTGGGCTGATTTAGTTCTAGTCGCACCCTGCACTGCTGACTTGATGTCACGCCTCGTACAAGGCGCTGCCAATGATCTATTGACGACGCTGATTTTAGCTACGGACGCACCAGTAGCATTGGCCCCGGCGATGAATCAAGCGATGTGGCATGACAGCGCCACCCAAGCCAACGCTGCAACCCTTAGCCAGCGCGGTTTTAAACTGCTCGGCCCAGGCGCCGGCGTACAAGCCTGCGGTGATATTGGCTTAGGTCGCATGCTCGAACCTGATCTTTTAGCGCAAAGCGCGGCAGACCTGTTTGCTTACCAAGCGCTGACTGGCAAGCATGTTCTAATCACTGCGGGACCGACTCGCGAAGACATTGATCCGGTCCGTTACATCACCAACCACAGTTCTGGAAAAATGGGTTTTAGCCTTGCCGAAGCGGCCGCTGAAGCAGGCGCACAAGTCACTTTAGTTTGCGGGCCAGTGCATCTACCCACCCCTGATCGCGTGCAGCGCGTTGACGTCAATAGCGCTCGCGACATGCTGGCGGCCTGCGAAGCAGCGATGCCGTGCGATATCTTGATTGCTGCCGCTGCTGTAGCCGATTACCGCCCAGAAATCAGCGCCGAACATAAATTAAAGAAAGATCCAAGCAGCGCTGATGGTTTAACCCTCAAGCTGATTCGTAACCCAGATATTTTGGCAACTTTAGCGCAGCGCGCCGATCGTCCATTTAGCGTTGGCTTTGCCGCAGAAACACAAAACTTGCTGGCATACGCGACACGCAAACTGCACGATAAAAATCTAGACTTGATTGTTGCCAATGATGTCGCCAACAGCGCCATTGGTTTTAACAGTGATGACAACGCCATCACTGTAATTGATCGCCAACAGCAGCAAACTTCATTCGCACAGACCAGCAAAAGTAAAATTGCTCGCCAGTTGATTGCATTTATCGCCACCCACACGAACAAGGTTTAATTATGCGCCGCATCCAAGCTCAAATTCTCGACTCACGCCTTGGCACTGAGTTTCCTTTACCTGAATATGCCACCAAGGGTTCCGCGGGCCTTGATTTGCGCGCCATGCTCAACGAAGACTTGCAGCTAGAGCCAGGTCAAACCGTATTGATTCCAACCGGTCTGGCAATTTACATTGAAGACCCAAGCCTTGCCGCAATGATTTTGCCTCGTTCTGGACTGGGACATAAACACGGTATTGTATTGGGTAATTTAGTAGGCTTAATCGATTCGGACTATCAAGGTCAGTTGCAAATTTCTTGCTGGAACCGTGGTTCAAGCAGCTTCACTATTACGCCTGGTGATCGCATTGCACAACTGGTCTTAGTGCCAGTGATCCAAGCACAATTAGACATCACCGATAACTTTATGGAAAGTGAGCGCGCCGCTGGTGGCTTTGGTCATACAGGCAAATAACTATTCGGCATTCACCCGCAGGTAAAGCTGCCGCAGGAGGCACAATGTCACTCTTCAAGCGTAAAAAAAATAATGAACAAGCTTTAGAGCTGCCAAAAACCATTGAAGACAAAGCAACACAAAGTTTGCGCTACATGCTGCCAAGCTTACTGATTGCTCTTGCCGGCCTACTGGTTGCCAGTGCAGTGATCTGGTTTGGGGCGCAGCCTACACTGCGGCGATTAATCAGCGCCTAGCTTTTATCCAAGCAGACACCCAAAGCGCTGCCAGCAATCCATACTTAGCTTTGGTACTGAAAAGTAACGACCCAGAGCTTAAGCGCTCGACTGAACGCACTTTATTGCACAGAGCCAGCGCCATCGATGCGTTCATCAGCCCTGCAGGTCAGACTGCGCAAGACCATAACCGCAATGCACCGATCAACTTTGCTGCTTTAGATCTATTACAGCGAGCAGAAAGCGGCGCTCAACCACAACCAGAAGCGCTACAAGTAGGTCAGCGCTGGTTGCTTTACAGCGCCACCAAACTCAGCGGTGCCAAGTCAGCAGGTAGTTTATTGATTGCTTATGACGCTGCCTCTGTCTTTAAAGGTTTACCGGTTTTTGCTAACAACCAATTACAGATTACGCTACAGCAACAGTTCCAGAATGCACCATTACAGACGCTCTACAGCCAAGGCAATATGCCGAATAATGGCACCAGCTACAGCTTCAGCACGCAACACCCAAACTGGACTTTAGTGCTAACTACGCCTAGCAGCTTTGCACAGCAATCTTCACTGCTATCCGCATTGCTCATAGCAATCGGTTTGGCAGCACTATTTATAGTCTGTGCTCTGTACTTCATACACATCACCATACAGCGTCAACTGCGTGCAGATGCGCAAACGCTGAGCCTCACTATCCAAGATTGGGCGCACGGAAAAAGTATCAAACCGCTGTCACTGAATATGATTGAACTGCAATCTTTTGCACAAAACCTAACCCACAACGTGCAAGCAACGCCTAGTAAACAAGCTAAAAAAACCGCACCAATTGATAACGATGATTTAACAGCTGGCACAGATGCAACAGCGCTAGCAAATAACACCAAGAACAATATTTTTAATTCATCCCCCACTCTGGACACGGATATTTTGGATATCGATATTTTAGAAGAAGACCTCGACGTATTTGGTTTAGACCAAGCCAGCAACTCGCTGCAACGCACAACTGCTGCATCTGATGTGCCGAGCAGTATTTTCCGCGCTTATGATATTCGTGGCATTGTGGGTCAGACATTAACCACAGATACCGCATATTGGATTGGTCGCGCGGTCGGCTCAGAGAGTATCGCTAACGGCGAGCCTGGCGTAGTTGTGGGCCGTGACGGGCGCTTATCCGGCCCAGACATGGCGCAAGCCTTAATTCAAGGTCTGCTCGACTGTGGCTGTAGCGTGACGGATTTAGGCATGGTGCCAACACCTGTCTTGTATTTCGCCACACACGTGCTTGAAGCGCGCTCTGGTGTGATGGTTACCGGCAGTCATAACCCACCAGACTACAACGGCTTTAAAATTGTCATTGCTGGCGAAACTTTAGCCAATGAGCGTATTACTGCTCTGCACACGCGTATTGTTAACGATGACCTAAGCCATGGCGTTGGTATGCTAGAAAACGTCGAGATGCTCGACACCTATTTAGAACATATTCGTAATGACATCGCCCTCGCCAAACCATTGCGCGTCGTGGTTGACTGCGGCAATGGTGTCGGCGGTGTAATTGGTCCACGCTTACTAGAAGCCTTGGGCTGCACCGTTATTCCATTGTATTGCGAAGTTGACGGCACCTTCCCCAATCACCATCCAGATCCGGGCAAGCCAGAAAACCTCGTAGACTTAATTGCTCGAGTTAAATCTGAACAAGCCGATATCGGTATTGCTTTTGATGGCGATGCTGACCGCCTTGGTGTGGTCACCAACAGCGGTGACATTATCTACCCTGACCGCCTGATGATGCTGTTTGCTAAGGACGTGGTATCACGCAACCCTGGCGCTGATGTGATCTTTGATGTGAAATGCACCCGTCGTTTATCCGCCCTGATCAGCGGCTATGGTGGTCGTCCAATCATGTGGAAAACTGGTCATTCACTGATCAAGGCGAAAATGAAAGAAACTGGCGCTTTGTTAGCTGGTGAAATGAGCGGACATATTTTCTTTAAAGAGCGCTGGTTTGGTTTTGATGACGGTATTTACAGTGCCGCGCGCCTGCTAGAAATCATCAGCTTAGACTCGCGCAATGTTGATCAAGTGTTCTCTGCCTTCCCGGTCAGTCACTCCACACCAGAAATCACCGTTGAAGTCACCGATGAAAACAAGTTTGCAATCATTGAGCGCCTGCAACGTGAAGCTAAATGGGGCGACGCCAGCATCACCACCTTAGATGGCGTACGTGCAGACTATCCAAAAGGCTGGGGATTGGTACGCGCCTCGAACACTACGCCGATGCTAGTGCTACGCTTTGAGGGTGATAGCCCTGAAGATTTAGCGCAGATCCAAGCGTTGTTCCGCGAACAAATCTTAGCTCTAGAACCTGATATCAACTTACCCTTTTAATTAACAGGAGCCTGTTAAACATGACTTTAAACCGCGCTGACGCAGTGCATGTCGCCGAAGTACTTTCCGAGGCGTTGCCGTACATTCGTCGTTTTGTGGGCAAAACTCTCGTGATCAAATACGGCGGCAATGCTATGGAAAGCGAAGAGCTGAAAACCGGCTTTGCTCGCGACATCGTGCTGATGAAAGCGGTTGGTATCAATCCTGTGGTGGTGCACGGTGGCGGCCCACAAATTGCTGACCTACTGAAGCGTCTCAATATTGAAAGCCGCTTCGTAGAAGGCATGCGCGTTACTGATGGACAGACCATGGACGTGGTAGAAATGGTCCTTGGCGGTCAGGTTAATAAAGATATCGTCAACTTGATCAACAGCCACGGTGGCAGTGCAATCGGTTTAACCGGTAAAGATGCACGCTTAATTCGTGCGCGCAAGCTCAAGGTCACCCACCAAGGCGCTGATATGCAACAGCCGGAAATCATTGATATCGGCCAAGTCGGTGAAGTAGAAAGTGTCAATACTGACCTGCTACACATGCTGGTAAAAGGCGACTTTATTCCGGTTATCGCACCCATTGGTGTGGGTCCTAAAGGTGAGTCTTACAATATCAACGCCGACTTAGTGGCAGGCAAAGTGGCAGAAGCGCTGCACGCAGAAAAGCTGATTTTGTTGACCAATATTGCAGGTCTAATGGATAAGCAAGGCAACATCTTAACCGGCCTAAACACCGCGCAAGTGGATGACCTGATTGCTGACGGCACCATTTACGGCGGCATGCTACCGAAGATTCGTTGTGCGCTGGATGCGGTACAAGGTGGGGTCAATAGTGCACACATCATCGACGGCCGAGTGCCCAATGCTGTGTTGCTAGAAATTTTTACCGATAGTGGTGTCGGTACCTTGATTACCGATAACTGATAGCACTGAGCGCAGTAAGTACACCAAGTTGTAACTGATACGCCCGCACTCAAGATGCGGGCGTTATCATTTAACCCTCAACCATTTTAGCCTTCAGCATTGCACATGGCGTTGTATTCATCGGTAAAGAAGAACTTCTCTTCACCAAACGCAGGCACTAAATCGTCAAACCAAGTCGCGTTTTCATCGTATTTAGCGAAGAAGGTTTTCTGCACCCAATCAGGATTACGACCCTGAATAAAGCGCAGTACAAAGACCTTCTCACCGTTGAACTCCATAACACTCTGAATTTCAACTTTACCTGGACCTGCACTCATTGAAGGTCCGCGAGCAGTACGGCCAAGGCCAGAGACTTGCTGCATGGCTTCGCGGTAGATCTCATAAGCGCGCACCAAAGGCACTTCAAAGTAACGCTTAGCACCGGTATCACGCTCAACAAACATGTAGTACGGAATCAAACCAAGACGAACTTGCGTGCGCCACATACGCACCCAAACATCGGCATCATCGTTAATGTGTTGTACCAGTGGCGCTTGCGTACGAATCACCGCACCCGTGGCACGAATGCGACGAATCGCTTCACGCACAATCGGGGTTTCCATCTCACGCCAATGGTTAAAGTGGGCCATAATCGCCACATGCTTGCCAGCTTTGACCAGCTTGGTAAACAGCTTCAGCAAACCTGCTGCGTCATCGTCAGTAACAAAACGCTGCGGCCAAAACGTCAGCGCTTTAGTACCAATACGCACCGTTTGTAAGTGCTCAAGCTCAGGCTGCAACAATGGCTCAAGGTAACTTTCCAGATGACGCGTTTTCATGACCATCGGATCACCACCAGTGATCAACAGATCAGTGATGTTTTTATCTTGACCTAAATAGCGGTGTAGTGATTCTGCTTCATTACTGGCAAAACGCAGTTCTTTATCGCCGACAAACTGCGCCCAGCGGAAACAGAAAGTACAGTAGGTATGACAAACTTGCCCCTGACTGGGGAAGAACAGCACCGTCTCACGGTACTTATGCTGCATCCCGTCTAAAGGTTTACCGTCCAGCATTGGCACGTTCATTTCTTGCTGACCAGCTGGATGCGGATTCAAGCGCGCCTGAATCTCACGGGCAAGCAGAGTGATCTCTGCGCGCGGTAATTCATCACGTAAGGCTTGCGCCATCAAATCATAATCAGCAGGTTCTAGCATGCCGCGCTGTGGGAAGGTCAACTGAAAGATCGGATCATTGGGCACATTATCCCAATCGATCAATTCATCAATCACATACTGGTTCACACGAAACGGCAGCACACTGGCGACCACTCGCATTTCAAAACGCTGCTCTGCGGATAACTTTTGCAGCGGTTCAATTTTATCAAACTGACGGTCGGTATAAACCTGGAACCGTGTATTTTCTGTAAAGCCTTCATCGCTTAGAGGCATTATTTTTATAGATTGAGTCATGGCTACTCTCCACTCGTTGCAGGATCAGCACTACTTAAAGCCTAGAGGCTTATTCTGAGCCCGCTTGTTGGGGGTATTCCCTAAGGGAAAAAGATAGCTACAAATAAGTAGCATTAAGCTACGATTAAGTACGCTAATACACGGCCTAATCGTCATAAAGGGATGAGAAGATCACTTCTCAAGGTGTCGGACTTGGTCCGAAAAGGGCTGGCCGCCTTACTAAAAGTAGGCCAAGACTACGGTATTTTTCAATAACGCTCAATTAATTAATGTGACTTACTTCCCTTCAAGCAATTCAGTTAAGCGCAGTTTGTCCCGAGTAAATGTGGTTTCAAGTCTTTTTCTGCCGTCCATATAGCGTTCGATTTGCCGCTGTAAACGCTGCTCATCCACCATGACCTCTTCAATTTGTTTGAGCAAGTTAGCGGGCACCTGACGGCCGGCGCGCTCTTGGCTGGCCGCCTGTCTTTGCAGGTCGGCCTTCGAGCAATACTAATCTGCCCGTCAATGTCAGCAATTTTACGATCACGAGCACGGTCAATATCTTCAATGCGGGTGTAAAGCCTTAACAGCTGGCGATCTGATTTTGCTTGCTCTTGATCAGCCTGCATCTTTTTATATTCTTCAGGGGTTGGCGCACGCGGAATCACACGCAACACTCGGCCTTGCTCACTCAGCACTTCATAACCGTTACCGATTAAGTTTGCAGGTATGCCTTGTCGACTAATCACCGTAATACCACGCTCATCGGTATAGCGATAATACTCAACGACCTTATCAGCCGCATAAGATACGCCAGAGGTTAAAATCCCTAGCGCGAGCAAACAATAAACTGGACTGCGTAACCGCATCGCTAAACTCCTTGAAGATATCGGTAACTCATGAAAAGCACATACAATTAAATGCCATAGTCCTCGCGGTAGCGCTCTACTGCTGGCAAATATTGTTTTAATTCAGCGCTTTCTGCTAAATACTCTAACACTTGCTGCAAAGATACAATGCTTATCACTGGCATATTGAAATCACGTTCAACTTCTTGAATCGCCGACAATGCACCCGTACCCCGTTCTTGACGGTCTAAAGCAATTAAAACGCCTGCCGCTTGAGCACCTTGATTATTAATAATGTGCATGACTTCACGTATCGCGGTACCTGCGGTAATCACATCATCAACAATAACCACCTTGCCGGCTAAAGGTGCACCAACGAGCGTGCCACCCTCGCCGTGATCTTTGGCTTCTTTACGATTAAAGCACCAAGGCGTATCACGCTGATGATGCTCAGCTAATGCGACAGCTGTTGTCGCAGCTAAAGGAATACCTTTATAAGCAGGACCAAACACCACATCGTAAGACAAACCGCTATCCACTAAAGCTTGCGCGTAAAAACGACCTAACTTAGCTAGAGCTAAACCAGAGTCAAATAATCCCGCATTAAAGAAATAAGGACTTACTCGCCCTGACTTCAAGGTAAACTCGCCAAAGCGCAAAACACCACGCTCCAGTGCGAATTTAATAAACTCTCGTTGATATGCTTGCATAAAGGGGTCCTTAGCGCGTTTGACTTAGCCAATTTAAAGTACGTTCGGTATGATACACAAAGAATTTTTCTAGGGGCTATCCATGCGTGTTATTAGTATAAATGTGAACGGGATTCACAGCGCTATTGAACAGGGCCTATTTGATTGGTTAGCGGCCCAAAATGCTGATGTTATTTGCCTACAAGACACCCGTGCCAGCGCTTACGAAATGGAAGCGCCAGAGGTACAACTATACGGCTACTTCTGCTACGCCTGCGACGCCGAGCAACCAGAGCAAGGCGGCGTAGCAATTTACACGCGTATTCAGCCAAAAGCCATTATAACCAGCCTCGGTTTTGAATCTTCAGATCGTTATGGCCGCTACATTCAAGCCGACTTTGATAAGGTGAGCATTGCCAGCGTGCTGATGCCGTCTGGGCATAAAGACGATGCCGAACTTAACCAAAAGTTTAAATTGATGGATGATTTGGCGCGCTATCTGGATAAACAACGTCGCAAACGCCGTGACTACATCTATTGCGCGTCGCTGTACATCGCTCACAATAAACTTGATGTTAAGCACTGGCGCGACTGCCAACAAGATGCAGGATTTTTATCACCTGAACGTAACTGGATGGATGAAATTATCGGCACTATGGGTTATGTCGATGCGTTACGTGAAGTCAATCGCGAAGGCGAACTGTACAGTTGGTGGGCAGATAGTGAACAAGCAGAGTTGCTCAATCTTGGCTGGCGTTTTGATTACCAGTTGCTGACTCAAGGAATGCGTCGCACCGTGCGTAGCGCCAAGCTATCAAGACAGCCGCGCTTTTCACAGCATGCGCCGTTTAGCGTTGATTATGATTGGGTGCTCAGCGTTTAGATTCAGAATGAATAACACAGGCATTCTTCTCCTGTGTTATTCAAACCTGAAACCGTCAGTCGTTTGCTACTTAATAAAACGAATGGTCATCGGATAACGGTAAGCCACACCATCATTGGCTTTTACACCGGCAATAATAGTAAAAATCAGCCAAACCAGAACAAGCACCGGAAACAGCAAAGCGCCAATAACAACAAACATCAGCATAAAGCACACCATTGCTGCAATCGCGATAGTGATCTGAAAGTTAACCGCTTCCTTACCGTTTTTCTCAACGAACGGATCAACATCTTTTTTCAACTGCCAAACCAATAGCGGTCCAACAATACTGCCGTTTTTAATTGTCTTGCAGTGCCGCTTGCTGCAACGCAAACAGTTCACGCACACCTTTATCAGCCAAGGCTAACATGGCATTTAATTGCTCTGAGCCAAACGGTGCGCCTTCAGCAGTGCCTTGTATTTCGATAAAACCGCCCGCGTCAGTCATCACCACGTTTAGATCAGTTTCGGCCGTTGAATCTTCTGGGTAATCTAAATCTAGCACTGGTACATCTTTATAAATGCCAACCGATACTGCAGCAATCATTTGCTTGAGTGGTGAGCCATTTTTGAGCATTTTGCGCTCTTTCATGACGTCCAAAGCATCCACCAGAGCAACCATCGCACCGGTGATTGAGGCCGTACGCGTACCACCGTCTGCTTGGATTACATCGCAGTCAACATACAGAG
>SMER01000255.1_pt1 | contig 10991 bp, 7 predicted proteins | sample 2456411 | NCBI WGS metagenome assembly SMER01 (sample SAMN10132597, study PRJNA489261) | soil metagenome | isolation source: day1 antibiotic-silt loam soil ammended with raw manure from dairy cow... | place: USA | collected 2015-05-01 | reverse complement strand
CCCTATTACATTGGTTGCTGATATGTCATCAGATATTATGAGCCGTCCTATAGATATATCTAAATATGGTGTTATTTACGGTGGTGCGCAAAAGAATGTTGGCCCTGCAGGCGTTGCATTTGTTATTGTGCGTGAAGATTTGCTGGGCAAGGTTGACCGTCAAATTCCTTCAATGGTAGATTATCGTTCTCACATCAAGGGCGATTCTATGTACAATACCCCTCCTGTATTCCCTATATATGTTATGTTCGAAACCTTGAAATGGGTTAAGTCATTGGGTGGTGTTGAGAAAATGCAAGAAATCAATGAAAATAAAGCAGCATTGCTTTATGACGAGATTGATAGAAACAAAATGTTTGTAGGAACTGCTGCCAAAGAAGATCGCTCTTTGATGAATGTATGTTTTGTGATGCAAGAAGACCACAAAGACAAAGAAGCTGAATTCATGACTTTTGCTAAGGAACAAGGTATGGTTGGAATTAAAGGTCACCGTTCAGTGGGTGGTTTCCGTGCTTCTATCTATAACTCTTGTCCGGTTGAGTCAATTGAGGCTTTAGTAAAATGCATGCAAGAGTTCGAGAAAAAGAATTCATAAAACTAACAAAAGAATAGGTTAAATGCTGCTTTACCTTTGATTCTACAGTGTTTTCGATATAAGTTAATTTCACTGTTTCAAATGTATATGTGAGTGTTCAACCTATTCTTATCTATTACCTTATAAAAAAAATACATCCTCAGTTAGTAGCAAAACACACATTTATACATGCTATGGAGGGAATAATAATCTATATAAAAAATCAATCATGAAAATATTAATTGCAACAGAGAAACCTTTTTCAAAAGAGGCCGTAGAAGGAATAAGAGATATTTTAGAAAAAAGAGATCATGAGCTTATTTTGCTAGAAAAATATAATGACAAAAAAGAACTCCTTGATGCTGTGAAAACTGTTGATGCTGTGATTATCAGAAGCGACAAAATAGATAAAGAAGTATTAGATGCAGCCAAAGAACTCAAAATTGTAGTACGTGCAGGTGCTGGTTATGATAATGTTGACTTAGAAGTAGCAACAGCAAATAATGTTTGCGTAATGAATACTCCTGGACAGAACTCTAATGCCGTAGCCGAGCTTGTTTTTGGTATGCTTATTAGTCTTGCACGAAATGGTTTTGACGGTTCTGCAGGAACTGAACTTAAAGGTAAAAAACTTGGTTTACATGCATTTGGATACATTGGTAAGATTGTAGCTCACATAGCAAAAGGTTTTGGTATGGAAGTGTATGCTTACTCTCCATCTTTATCTAGAAATCCTGAGCGTGGAGAAGAGCATGGTGTTATTGCTGTGAAAAACCCTGAAGAACTATATGACAAAAGTGATATAGTGTCATTGCACATGCCTGCTAATGCTGACACAAAAGGTAGTATAAATTATGAATTATTGAGTCGTTTGCCGGAGCATGGTATTGTTATAAACACTGCTCGCAAGGAGGTGATTAACGAAGCAGACATGGTGAAGATAATGAGTGAACGTGCTAAGTTTAAATATGCAACAGATATCAAACCTAGCAATCATGACGAAATGGTTGAGAAGTTTGGAAAACGTTATCTCGCAGCAGCAAAAAAATGTGGTGCACAAACAGCAGAAGCTAATATGAACGCAGGCTTAGCTGCAGCAGAACAAATTGCAAATTTCTTTGAAAATGGTGATGAGGAGTTTAGAGTAAACAAATAACTCAAATAAGAGATGTGAGTTCACTTTAAAGTTTGAACTGTTTTTCAAATTATATTAAAGGCGAAGGTACTGAAAGAGATAAAGAGTCTTTTTAGTACCTTCGTAGTTTAGATACAATTACATTTTTACAATTATGAATGCATTAAGACTTAAACTTTCGTTATTCACCCTATTGGTTTTGCTCATAGGATCTAACTCTTTGTTTGGTCAGCAATTGAGAGTGGCCAGTTATAACGTGAGATATGATAATCCGAGAGACTCCCTCAATAATTGGAAATATAGAAAGGATGTGATGGGGAAACAGATTCTTTTTCATGACTTTGATATCTTTGGCACGCAAGAAGGCCTACAACATCAGCTTGAAGATCTATCAGAAAGACTTCCAAATTACGACTATATAGGCGTGGGAAGAGACGACGGTAAGTGTGAAGGAGAGCATTCAGCAATCTTTTACAAAACAGAAATGTTTGAGTTGTTAGATCATGGTGATTTTTGGCTTTCGCAAGACACGTCTCAACCCAATAAAGGATGGGATGCAGTGTTGCCACGTATCTGTTCATGGGGAAAGTTTAGTGATAAAACAACTGGGTTTGTATTTTTCTTGTTCAATGTGCATTTCGATCATGTTGGCACTATAGCCCGCAAGGAAAGCGCTAAGCTAATCTTAGATAAAATCAAAACACTTGCGGGTGATTCCCCTACAGTGCTTACAGGTGATTTTAATGTAGATCAGAAGAGTGAGAGTTATCTTGTTTTAAACAACTCCAATGTTTTGAGAGATGCATTTGATATAGCACAATTGAAATATGGGCCAAAAGGTACCTTCAACAGCTTTAAAATAAATGCTCACTCAGAAAGCCGCATCGATCATATCTTTGTGACAAATGATTTCAATGTAATTAAGCATGGAGTGTTGACAGATACCTACCAAACTTCACAAACAGATTTGGAAGAATTAGTTAATTCTGGCGCATATCCACAAGAGATTACTCTTTTTCAAAATGAGGCAAGATTACCGTCTGATCATTATCCAGTTATTTGTGTGATAGAATATAAAAGCGATAGTGATAATGTAATATAGATGCGGATAGAAAGAAATATGAGTTTATTTTTTTGATTATTTCTTTATTACTAATAGCTATAGGAAACCTTTTGGATACTGCATTGTAATGCAATGCAAAGATCCGTTCTGTTTGATGAGTGTTCTACAATCAATACCAATAATCTCTCTTTCGGGAAAAGCTTTTTGTAGTTGTTCTTTTGCAACACTGTCTTTATCTGTACTATAGGTGGGTATAAGTATCACATCATCCATTATAAGGAAGTTGGCATATGTAGCAGGTAGTCTATAATCTTCATCATAAACAGCCTCTGCCATCGGAAGGGCTATTAACTTATAAGGCTCACCATCAATCGTGCGGAAAAGAGCAAGCTCTTCTTCCATCTTTTTCAATTCTTGATAGTGCTCATCATTCTCATCAGTGCATTGCACAAATGCAATTGTAGCTTTGTCACAAAGTCTAGCAAGTGTATCTATATGATTGTCTGTATCATCACCCGAAAGGTAACCATGATTTAACCACAACACCTGTTTGAGTCCCAATTCTTTTATTAGAAATTGCTCAATGTCTTCTTTTGTTTGTGGTTGGTTCCTGTTATTTGCTAAAAGACACTTAGACGTAGTCAATAAAGTACCTTCTCCATCAGACTCTATTGCGCCACCTTCTAAAATGAAGTTGAGGTGATTGTGATAGGTAACATCTGTTTGAAAAATATTTCCTTCAAACAATTTACGCGTAATCTGATTGTCGTGGTTTGCTGCAAACTTTAGGCCCCAAGCATTGAATCCGAAATCATAAATAACGGGTTTTTCATTTATAAAAACTGAGATTGCACCATGATCGCGCGACCAGGTGTCGTTGCTTTCAATCTCAACCAAAGTGAGATTATCTTGTTCTGTTTGGGTGAAATGTTTTCTTACTTCAGCAGCTTTGGCACAAACAACTAAAAGTTGAGTGTGTCTCAAAATCTCTTTTGATAGGCCAATATAAAATGTAGTTACCTCATCTAAGATATCTGCCCAATCAGTATCTTCATGCGGCCAGGTAAGCTGAATGGCACTTTGAGGGTGCCATTCAGCTGGGAAATGAATTGATGTCATATGTTTAAATTGAGAAGAAGGTTTATACTAATCCATATTTCCTCTAACAACACCACGAGACGATGCACGTACAAAATCAATTATATCTGTGCGCTCATCTGATTCTGAAAGTTCACTTTCAATTCTTTCAATTGCTTGAGAAATATTATAACCCGATAGATATAGGTAACGATATACCTCTTGAATATTGTTAATTTGCTCTCTCGTAAACCCTCTTCTTCTAAGACCTACAATATTTATTCCCACATAACTTACAGGCTCTCTACCTGCAACTGCATATGGAGGGATGTCTTTCCCTAATCGTGTGCCACCTTGAATCATGGTGTGTTTGCCTACTCTCGTAAATTGGTGGACGAGTGTTCCTCCACTTATAATTGCATAATCGTCAATTTCTACTTCTCCAGCAAGTTGAACAGTATTGCCAATTATTACATTGTCTTTCAATATGCAGTCGTGTGCCACGTGGCAGTATGCCATGAGTAGGCAATTATTACCAACCACAGTCTGGTTACGTGATTTTGTTCCTCTATTTACAGTCACACATTCGCGAATAATAGTGTTGTCTCCAATGATTGCTAAGCTCTCTTCGTCTTCAAATTTTAAATCTTGAGGAATGCCTGCGATTACAGCATTAGGAAATACTGTGCAGTTTTTTCCTATTCTAGCACCCGACATAATGCAAGCGTGTGGCATTATACGTGTGCCTGCGCCAATTACTACATTATCTTCAATGTAAGCGAAAGGTTCTACTATTACATTTTCTCCAAGTTCAGCGTTGGGATGAATATATGCTAATGATGATAAATTACTCATGATATATCTAAGTATTATTTTGTTTTTTCTACTAATGCTGTGAATACTGCTTCTGATACTACTTTTTCGCCAATAAACGCTAAGCCTCTCATTGAAGCTATGCCACGTCTTATTTCGCTTGTCATTTCTACTCTCAGAATTAAAGTGTCGCCTGGAACTACTTTTTGTCTGAATTTCACTTCATCTATCTTTAAGAAGTAAGTAGAGTAGCTTTCGGGATTTTCTAAACCTGAAAGCACGAAAATACCTCCTACTTGCGCCATAGCTTCTACTTGCAATACGCCTGGCATAACTGGTTCTTGTGGAAAGTGACCTGTGAAGAAAGGTTCGTTGACGGTAATGTTTTTAACGCCAACAATGTATTTATCTGTTTTCTCAATAATCTTATCTACCAATAAGAAAGGATATCTGTGAGGAATGAGGTTTCTAATCTGGTTGATGTCCAACAGTGGCTCTTTGCTCACATCATATATAGGGGGTTGAACTTCGTTCAATTTAATATCTTTTCTCAATTTACGTGCCAACAGATTGTTTATCTTATGGCCTGGTCGAGTTGCTATGATGCGTCCTTTGATGGGCTTACCAACCAAAGCCATGTCGCCAATCACGTCCAGTAATTTATGTCGTGCTGGCTCATTTGGGAAAACCAATGCTTTTTTGTTGAGATAACCCAATTCTTTAGCGTTATGTGGGGGAACTCCAAGCAATTTAGCCAACTCATTTAATGCATCTTGTGGCATTTCTGTTTCATATATCACAACAGCATTTTCTAGATTTCCACCTTGTATTAATCCTGCTTTGAGCAGTTGTTCTATTTCCCGCACAAAAACAAATGTACGAGCTGGAGCAATCTCTTTTTCAAAATCGTCCATATTTTCAATACTGGCCGATTGGTTGTGTATGTATTGCGAATCGAATTCTATAAACGAGTTTATGCTAAATGAGTCATCGGGTAAGAGAGTTAACTTAGCGCCTGTTTCGGGGTCACTTACTTCCATTTTTCGACGAACAATGTAGAAGTCTTTGTATGAGTCTTGTTCCTCAGTGCCCACTTCATTTATTGCATCTACATATTTACAAGCACTGCCATCTAAGATAGGAAACTCTGGAGCATCCACTTCTATTAAGCAATTGTCTATTCCCATTGCATAGAGTGCTGCCATGGCATGTTCAACTGTGCTCACTTGAGCACCGCCTTTAGAAAGAACAGTTCCGCGCTGAGTGCCAGTCACATTCTCTGCGAGTGCAGGTATAATTGTGGCCTGTTCAAGGTCTACTCTTTTTATTTTGATACCATGATTGTCAGGTGCCGGAAGAAAGTTCACATGGATGTTTTTTCCTGTATGGAGTCCTATCCCATTTAATGTGAAGTTACTCTTTAAAGTTTTTTGTTTTACTTGACTCATATCTACGTTCCTATTTATTTGATTGTTGCTTTTTTGATTAGTATAAATATAGTCAAAAAAGAACTATTACTTACTATATTATTTTTTAAGTTCACTTATATCTTTCTTCAATTGAGAAAGTTCACGATACATTTCGGGGAGTTTGCCGAATATAACACTTGATTTGTACCACTCTCTAACTGGAAGCATAGCCGGAGATCCAATAATTTCAGATCCATCCTTCACGTTATTCAATATTCCTGATTGAGCTCCCACTTTCACATTGTCTCCAATTTTAATATGTCCTGCTAAACCTATCTGGCCTCCAAATACACATTTTTCGCCAATCTTTGTAGATCCAGCTACACCTGCTTGAGCAGCCATTACTGTATGTTTACCAATTTCTACATTATGGGCTATTTGTATCAGGTTGTCTAATTTCACTCCTTCGTGAATGATGGTCGATCCCATTACAGCTCTGTCTATTACTGTGTTGGCTCCAATCTCCACATTGCTCTCTATCACTACATTCCCAATTTGAGGAATCTTGTGGTACGAGCCATCTGTTTGTGGTGCAAATCCAAATCCATCAGATCCAATGACTGCTCCTGCATGAATTATTGAATTATCACCCACTTTGCAACCAGCATAAATCTTAACCCCCGAAAATAGGATTACATTGCTGCCAATTGTCACATTGTCACCAATGGTTACGTGTGGGTATATTTTACTATTTTCGCCTACAATTGCATTCTCACCAATGTATGCAAATGCTGCTATATAAACGCTTTCACCAACCTTTGCACTTGGTGCAACATAGCTCATGGGCTCAATGCCCACCTTTTGAGTTTTAGTCTTTTCAACCAAATCTAACAATTTAGCCAAAGACTCATAGGCATTAGCCACACGAATAAGCGTAGCTTTAATTTCTTTCTCAGCTTTGAAGTCTGCGTTAACTAACACAATATCTGCTTGAGTTTCGTAAATATAATGAATGTATTTAGGGTTGGAAAGGAAAGAGAGTGTTTTAGGACGCCCTTCTTCAATTTTAGCAAAGTCGTTAACTTTCACATCAGGATTACCCTCAATTTCTCCTTGTAAGAAATCGGCTATTTGTTTTGCAGTAAACTCCATATCTATAATTTATTGGGCTTCTTTTAATCTATTTACTTACAAATTAAGGCATAAATTCTTGGTTATACAGTGTACAAATTCTTAAATAAACTTTAAACAACAATATATCAATCTTATATTTGGGATTATTAAAATAATAGGCTACTTTTGCACTCTGTTTTTCGGGATGTAGCTCAGTCCGGTTTAGAGTACTCGTCTGGGGGGCGAGGGGTCGCAAGTTCGAATCTTGTCATCCCGACTGGTGGAAATTAGAGAGTTAAGCATGTTGCTTAACTCTTTCTATTTTTTATCTACTGCAAATCTATAACAAACATTCATTGTAAATAGTGGGTATCTTGTTTTGGATATATATAATTTTTAGTTGATCTGTGCATGTTTCCACACTATACTTTTACTTAAATCACTTAATGTAGATTATATTGTTAGATTTTGTAAAACATTGATAAGAAGTAATCATAACATTTGAATTATACTTTTCAAAATATTCTTTGTCTTATGATTCTGTCCAAAATACTGCTTTATTTAACTGTCTTCATCTGCAAATTATACTATACACTGCATCCATTCACTGTCATTTTCTTATAGGAATAATATAAATCAGCTCAAGAATGGGCGATTCCTATGTAGGAATTGTCTATCAGAGAGCTAAGATATTAGATACCCATGTGAGAATCATACCTCAGAGACTCAGAATGTTGATTTCCCACATGGGAATAGTCCATCAGTGATCCCAGATGTATCTTTCCCTCCATTCAGTTAGAGTAAACAACTATCTTCCTACACTTGTATGTCTTCAAATAACAGCAAAGTGGATCTGTTCACAGTATCTGAATGGATATATTTCAGTTGCAAAATGTATTTAGTGTATATATCGGTAGATGTTCTTCAGTAGGATTTTTTTATTGATGTAATCAACAAAAAAAAGTTGAAACAAGAGTTACTCTCATTTCAACTTTTTCTTTTCTTAAGATTTCTTTTTGGGTTTGTTCAATGTCAATCCCAATTCATCCAATTGTTCTTTCTCGATGGTAGAAGGAGCATCAATCATCATATCGCGTCCCGAATTGTTCTTGGGGAATGCTATGCAATCGCGTATACTGTCCAATCCTGCAAACAGCGATACTAGCCTGTCTAAACCAAAAGCCACACCACCGTGAGGAGGAGCACCAAAGGTGAATGCATCCATCAAGAAGCCAAATTGTTCTTGTGCGCGCTCTTGTGAGAATCCTAAGACAGAGAGTACTTTGTGTTGCAACACACTGTCGTGAATACGAATAGATCCGCCACCAACTTCCACACCATTTATAACCATATCGTAAGCATTGGCGCGTACTGCGGCAGGGTCACTGTCCAATAGGTGAATATCTTCTGGTTTGGGTGATGTAAATGGATGATGTTTGGCAAAGAATCTACCTAACTCTTCGTCTTTTTCCAACAAGGGGAAATCTACCACCCACAAACATTTAAAATTATTTTTATCTTTCAGGTTCAGTTGAGAAGCCATTTCTAAGCGAAGGTCCGAAAGTTGTCCTTGTGTAGTCTCGGTTTCACCTGCCATCAAAAGGATTAAATCACCTGGTTTAGCATCGCATCTTTCAGCCCATAGCTTCAAGTCTTCTTCAGAGTAAAACTTATCAACTGAAGATTTGAGTGAGCCATCCTCATTGTAACGAAGGTATATGAGGCCTTTTGCCCCAACTTGGGGACGCTTCACAAAATTGGTCAACTCGTCCAGCTGTTTTCTTGTATATACAGCGCATCCTTCCACACAAATGGCTCCCACATAAGGTGCTGAATCAAACACAACGAAGTCTCGGTCAGTAGTTAAGTCTTTCATCTCTACCAGTTTCATCTCAAAACGAATGTCTGGTTTGTCCGATCCATAATACTTCATGGCATCGGCATAGCTCATACGTGGAAAATCGGGTACTTCAATTCCTCTCAATGATTTAAATAAGTGTTTTGCAAGCCCCTCAAAGGTGTTCAACACATCTTCTTGTTCCACAAAAGACATTTCGCAGTCTATTTGTGTAAATTCGGGCTGGCGGTCTGCTCTCAAGTCTTCGTCTCTAAAGCATTTCACAATTTGAAAGTATCTATCAAAGCCAGACACCATCAATAGCTGTTTGAACAGCTGTGGCGATTGTGGCAGTGCGTAAAACTCACCCTGATTCATGCGAGAAGGAACCACAAAGTCACGTGCTCCTTCAGGAGTAGAGCCTATCAGCATGGGTGTTTCTACTTCAAGAAAGTTGAGCTCATCTAAATACTTTCGTGTCTCAATGGTCATTTTGTGACGTAGCTCCAAGTTTTTACGTACAGATTTGCGGCGCAAATCTAGATAACGATACTTCATGCGAATATCATCGCCACCGTCAGTATCGTCCTCAATAGTGAAAGGAGGGTTTTTTGATTCGTTCAACACGCTCAACTTGCTAGCAATTATTTCTATGTCGCCCGTTGCTATGTTAGCATTTTTACTCGACCGTTCTTTTACAACACCCTCAACACTAATAACCCATTCTCTGCCAAGTTTGTTAGCTTGTTTGTATAGTTCTAGATTTACTTCCTGATCAAAAGATAACTGGGTCACTCCATATCTGTCTCTTAGATCTATAAAAGTCATTCCTCCCATTTTTCTTATCTTGTGTACCCATCCGGATAATACAATTTTCTTATCTACATTGGTCAGATTAAGTTCGCCGCACGTATTGGTTCTGTACATAATATATTTTTATAAACTTATTGTTTTAATTGCAAAGATACAAATAAATCAGTTTTAGGGAAGTAACATTGGTTTAATAAGAGTATGAAAGAGGAAATTATTGGGTATAAAAAATACTCTGCAGATACTTGTTGCTATTTCATGCGAGCGTCGAGATGATAATTCGAATAGATAGGGGGTGTTAAAGGTTGGTAATATAGCAGTTGTTTACTATCCGAAATCATGAGCTATATTTCAGTTTTGAAATCATACCCAACCTCAAATCTACTTTGAAAAATTGTGTTTTCCTCGCTAACTACAAGTTTAATCTGGCTATCATATTATTTTTGCATTTTCAAAAATGTCAATTTGTAAATAATAGACCGCTATTTTTTACATTTCACTCATAGATACGATGTAAAAGAGTTGGAAATCAAATCCACCGTCGTGGATTGGACGTTAATGTCATGAAACTTGAATCCACGACCGTGGAAATGTTTTGAATCGTTTAAATGGTGCAATTTTGAGCAAATATGTGAGAAAAATGTCGTGAATAAATAAGAAGCGAGCTAAGGTCGAAAAATCAACTGATAAAAGTAAGATTCTACATCGGGAATTGAATTTTTAAGGCATGAATGGTGCGATTTAGAGCAACAAAGCGAAAATAATGTGTTGGGAACCATTTCCCCCGTCGTGGATGCAAGTTTCAACAGTTTGAAACATTTTGTAGACCTGCAAAATGTTTTGAAAAAATATCACAATAAATAGCCAAATACATGCCGTCTAATTCTAAACATTTTTTTAGAATTAGCAACAACAATATACTTTATTCTATAAGAGAACATTTTCGACTGAAAGCAAAAACATGCTTTTTCATCTAATCCAGGATTATTCGTTTAATTAGAGCATGAAAGAGGAAATTATTGGACATAAAAAAACATCAGCATAATTGCTGATGTTTATTTCGTCGGGGTACGAGGATTCGAACCTCGGACCTCCTGCTCCCAAAGCAGGCACACTAACCGGACTGTGCTACACCCCGAGTGGTTGTTTGTTTGATAACG
>SMER01000253.1_pt1 | contig 11006 bp, 4 predicted proteins | sample 2456411 | NCBI WGS metagenome assembly SMER01 (sample SAMN10132597, study PRJNA489261) | soil metagenome | isolation source: day1 antibiotic-silt loam soil ammended with raw manure from dairy cow... | place: USA | collected 2015-05-01 | reverse complement strand
AATAATAACTTGTATATTTTCTGCTTTGGCCAACTCGTATAAGTAGGTTTCAAGCGCATCTTGAGAAAAACTATTGCCAATAGCTAATATTTTGATTGTATCTTTGCTATCACGCTTTTCTGCTAAATCTTTTGCAGAACTTATTGATGAAATATCATCTTTTACAGCTGAGGAGGCATGATTCAATCCAAAATTGAAGAGAAGTACTAAAATTAGAAGTCTGTGAAATTGCATAATGATATAGTTTTTTGTAAATCTGTATTCTTTTAAATAAAATCGTGAATATAGTTGTATTGGAACTAATTGCGATGTTGGTTTGGTTTTTTTAATTCATTTTAGCTATAAAAAAGCTCAATACATCCGTACAGCTACTACTTTTATATCAGTTTTCTCTTCTGAATCAAAAGAGCTTCCTCTTGTTATTTCATTTTGAATCTGAAAGCTCACAGAAAATTCTATACCTTTGGTTTCTTTCCCTCCAGTTCTAAGCAATGCTATCTCGTTTGGTATCTTCTTAATTAACTCCAAGATTTCATTTTTCAACCATCTAACACGACCTTCTGTTATTTGGATGTTAGAAACTTCGCCATCACTGCTTACATCGAATGTGGCTCTGATTATTCCACCAATTCCTTTTTCTTGAGCTCTTACTGGATATCTTATATTGTCACTTAGATATTTTATAAACAGAGTATTTTCTTTATTATCTTTTTCGTCGGAAACCTCATTGGAGCTTTCGACCTTCAAACTGTCTATACTCTGTATGTTGGCATCATCATACATTTCTAATCTAAATATAATGGGCAATGTAAACCTTACATTCACAGGCTCTCCCAATTGCAATCCTGGATTCCAATTGGGCATTGTTGAAATTACCCTCACCGCTTCTGCGTCTAACAATGGATCAATGCATCGTATTACTTCTATATTTGATATACTGCCATCATTATTGACAATGAAATTTGTAATAACACGTCCACCAATAGAACCTGTTGCAAATTCTTTAGGGTAACGAAGGTTCTCAGCAATGAAAATCATCATCTCCTTTGTTCCACCAGGAAATTCTGGCATCTTTTCTACAAATTCAAACACTTTATCTTCTTTATTCTCTATCCTTTGAGGCTCTTGTGGAGATGTAGTCTCTTTTAATGTCTCGTTGGTTTGAGCATATATATTGTTTGCTGTTATCAACATTAGTGCAAGGGTCACTACTCTTAAACAATTTATCCTCTTTCGAAGATAAGGATTGTAATTTTTCATATCGATAGCTAATTGGTTAGTATTTGATAATGAGATACAAATGTATAAAAACTCCTTTAAGAAAGAGCTTTCTTAAAGGAGTTTTATTGGCAAGTTATTTACTACGTTTTTTATTTATTTAATGAACTTAGCATTATTTCTTAGGCAATTCTTTAATACCCATATTCCACAATGTAAAGCCATAAATATCTGCATATTGCTCTATGGTTTTACTTACTGGCGTTCCTGCTCCGTGACCAGCATTTGTTTCAATGCGAATCAAAACAGGGTTTGCGCCCGTTTGTTTGTCTTGCAATTCAGCTGCAAATTTAAAACTATGCGCTGGAACAACCCTATCGTCATGATCTCCAGTCATTATTATAGTTGCAGGGTATTCTACTCCAGCTTTTACATTGTGTACAGGAGAATATGCGTGAAGATATTTAAACATCTCCTCACTATCTTCCGCTGTCCCATAATCGTAAGCCCAGCCTGCTCCTGCAGTAAATGTGTGGTAACGTAACATATCTAATACTCCCACTTGAGGAATTACCACTTTCATCAATTCTGGACGTTGTGTCATAACTGCACCAACAAGTAAACCTCCGTTAGATCCTCCTCTGATAGCTAAGTAGTCTGATGAGGTATAGTTTTCATTAATTAGGTATTCAGCAGCAGCAATAAAATCATCAAATACATTTTGTTTGTGCAATTGTGTGCCTGCTTCATGCCAAGCTTTACCATACTCACCTCCACCACGAAGGTTTGTAGCGGCAAATATACCTCCATTGTTCATCCAAACAGCATTTGCAACGCTGAAAGAAGGTGTTAGGCTAACATTAAAACCACCATAACCATATAGCATAGTAGGGTTTTTACCATTTAGCTCAATGCCTTTTTTGTAGGTGATTATCATGGGTACTTTTGTTCCATCCTTTGAAGTATAAAACACTTGTTTACTCTCAAAATTATCGGCATTGTATTTCATCTCTGGAGCCCAGTATACTTCATAGTCTCCCTTGTTTGGATTCAACTTGTAAATTGTTCCAGGAGTGCTATAATTGGTAAAGGAGAAGTACAACTCTTTGTCATCATGCTTACCACCAAATCCGCCTGCACTACCAATTCCTGGTAATTCTATCTCTCTTACAAATTTCCCATCATAATCATATTGTAATACTTTCGATACAGCATCCATCATATATGTTGCAAATATATATTCTGAACCTGTAGAGAAGCTCACTACATTTTCAGTTTCAGCAATTAAGTCTTTCCAGTTTTCTGATGTTGGGTTAGAAGCATCAGTTGTAACCATACGTTGATTAGCAGCATTGAAGTTGGTAACTATATATAGTTTACTTTCTTTGTTATCAGCCACATAAGAGTCTGTATCAATGTTATCATCAATAGTAATTATTTCACTATTTGGCTTGGTTAAATCTTTAAGGAACAGTCTGTTTCCTGATGTTGAGATTCCACCAGAGATAATCAAATATCTGTCGTCTTCTGTCACACTACCTCCAATGTAGCGGTATTTTTCTTTCTCACCGAAAATAATTTTATCTTCTTTTTGTGGAGTTCCTAACTTGTGGTAGTATAATTTATGTTGTTCTGTTTTTGCCGAAAGCTCACTTCCTTCAGGTTTGTCGTAGCTTGAATAATAGAACCCATCATTGGCAACCCAAGATATACCACTAAACTTAACATCTACTAAAGTATCTTCTAAAACTTCCTTAGTTTCAGCATCTATAATGATGATTTTTCTCCAGTCACTTCCACCTTCCGAGATAGCATAAGCTACGATGCTTCCATCTTTGGAGAAGCTAACTTGTCCAAGAGAAGTTGTGGCATCTTCAGAAAATGTATTTGGGTCTAAAAAGAGCTCTTCAGCACCATCATCACCTTTCTTACGATACATTACATATTGGTTTTGCAAACCATCATTTTTATAGTAATAAGTATACTCTCCCTCTTTGAATGGAGCAGAAAGTTTCTCGTAATTCCAAATTTCAGTCAGTTCGTCTTTCAATGCATCTCTATAAGATATTTGATCAAGGTAAGCAAAGGTAACTTTGTTCTCTTCTTTTACCCAAGCCTCTGTTTCAGGGCTTCTGTCATCTTCGAGCCAACGATAGGGATCATCTACTTCTGTACCAAAAAAGGTGTCAGTTACAATTTTCTTTTCTGTTTTAGGATACACAAGCTTTTTCTTTTGTGTACAAGAGAGTGCCATAATGCCTACTAATAAAGTTAAAAAGATTCTGGTTTTCATAATTAATAAAGATTTTATTATTCACTTTAAGGCGTGAAATTACACATTTTCTCTCATATTATTCTCATCAAATGAGAAATATGTTGGAAATTCTTTTAATGTAGCCTTTGTTTTCATTATCTGTCTTTTAACCTCTCCTTACGTGAGAAACTCGGTAGGGTAAAATGTTTTCCTATGAAATTGTCTTTCTATTTAGTGTTAATGTGTTTAATTCACGATGACTTTTTTAGAAATCGACCTTTGCAGTCTTTATTCCTCAATTTTTAGGATTTTATTTTTTGTGAGATTAAAACCCCATCTTATGTGGTGGATTAGACATTTATCCCTTGTTTGGCTAAACTATGATGGTAGATTAGAGTTTTACTCCATGTAGGTAGAATATATTGCTGTAGATAAGAATTTCATCACATGATTTTTGAATCTACTCTGGTAGATTACAGTTCCATCTCATCCTTGTTGCATCCACCACGGTAGATTAGACTTTTATCCGATGCTCGTTCAATCTACGGTGGTAGATTTGAATTTCAACGCATGAATGTTGCATCCATCATCGTAGATTTGATTTCTGACTTATTAAGCTTGCTTTTTCGGGCTAATTGTAACAAAATTGAGGGTAAACGGTTCGATTTATAAGATGGCTATGGAGCTTTAGGTTTTGTGCTATTCTATATGATAAAAAAACTCCTTAAAAAAAATCTCTTTTTTTAAGGAGTTTGATAATAGTTTTTTATCGGTTTATTTAGCTGGCTTACCGTAACCCACTACCACTATATCAGTCTTAACTGGAGGTGGTGGGACAGTACTTTCATCCTGCAATTGGAATAAAGCGGACATTTCTACATTTGAAGCTGCTTTTCCGCCTGATTTCATCAAAGCAATGTCTTTAGGCATGAGTTTTATTATTCTAATTAGTTCTGCATCCAACGAAGGATCAATGCTTTCAGTCATTTTTACATTAGATACTTCACCTTTTTCATTTACATCATAGGTAGCTCTCACAACTCCCATTATTCCATTTTCTTGTGCAATTACTGGGTATCTTACAGATTTACCTATGAACTCATAAAAAGTTTTGTCAATTGCATCTTTCTTTATGTCAGTAACAGTTCCCTTTTCATTGAGTTTTTTTATAGCTTCCCCATTAACCTCTTCGCTTGCCTTCAATCTAAATACAATCGGCAACGTAAATCTAACATTCACAGGTTCTCCCTTTTGCATTCCTGGTTTCCAATTGGGCATGGCTGAGATTACTCTAATGGCTTCGGCGTCTAACAATGGATCTTGGCCACGTACTATTTTAGTATCAGACAGGCTGCCGTCTTTATTGACTACGAAATTAACAATTACTCTACCCTGAATTCCATTCTTATGTGCTTCCTCAGGATAAATAATGTTCTCTCCAAGAAATTTCATCATAGCTTGTGTACCGCCTGGAAATTGAGGTTGCTCCTCTACTACTACAAACACTTCATCTGGGCTCAAACTTTTTTTATCATTTGAAGCATCCTTGAGAGTATTCTTAGCTGTAGCTGATTTAGTAGTAACTTCAATTACTCCATTCTTTCCTTCTTCACCATATTTAGCTATTGCCGATTCGTTTTTCAATACAGAGATAGATTCAATAGTTTTTGGATCTATGTTTTCTATATTTTCTACTCTCTCACCATCTACAACATAGATAGGCTTATCCTTTCCAAACTTCTCTGCTAATGTTTGTGGAGTAACATCTTTCATAGAGCCCGATCTCTGCATAACAATTAACTCGCTATTGTCATCATTGGTTGATTGTTTATGTCCGATAACAGTTGACCCTTTTGTATCTATTGGTGGAATTCTAAATACAATAGGTAACGTATATCTTACTCTCACTCTTTCACCTCTTTGTACGCCAGGCGTCCAATTAGGCATGATTGAAACTACGCGTGTAGCTTCGGCATCTAACAAAGGGTCTTGACCACGAACTACGTTTACATCCGATACACTTCCATCTTTCTCAACTACAAAGTTCAGAATCACTCTTCCTTGAATTTGTTTTTCGTGAGCCTCTTTTGGATATTCAATGTTTTCACCTAACCACTCCATTAGGGCTTTAGTTCCACCTGGAAATGCAGGTTGTTGTTCTACCACCACAAATATTTCATTGCTCTTGCTCTCTTTTTTCTGAGGTTCTTGTGGAGGCGTTGTCTCTTGTTGCGTTTCATTTGTTTGAGCATAAAGGCTGTTTGCTGTAATCAGCAACAGCGCCAATGGCAACACACTCAAATACTTTGCCAGCTTTCGCATGGGCGATTTATTTGTATTCATCATAATTATTCGTTGTTTTAGTTGTGGTACATTAAAGTTGTTTACTATCTGTACTGCACTTTCATGATAGGTCAGTTGTAACAGGTGATATTGATATTGTTGTGAGTCTATTCCTTTTTGTAACACAGCATTGTCTGCCAAAAACTCTAAGTTGATGGCCATGTCTCGCTTCATGAGCCACACTGTGGGGTTGTACCAAAAAAGGATACACAGCATCTCCATCAACATCACATCTACCGAGTGCCATTGGTGAACGTGCGTTTGTTCATGCAATAGAATTTGTCTCAACTCCTCTTCCGAATGTTTCTCTGTATGGATAAATATCCATTTGAAGAACGAAAAAGGGGTTATCTCGTCTGATAGATGATAAATTGGATGTCCGAATAGCTTTCTCTTCTCACTTCTCCGTTTCATATGGATAATAGAACACAGTTGCCACACGAAGCGAAGGCCAAGGAAAACAATACCTGCCCAAAGGATGTTTGTAGCAATTGAAGCCCAATCAACGGGCGTTGTTGCTTGATCTGCATCGTCAATTATCATTTCTCCCATTGATAAATCTCCTATCATAACAAAGGTTTCAATTTCGGGAGCTGCCGATCTAAAATCCATCCAATTGCCCAAAGCAGCTACTGTGAAAAGAGGGTAGGCGAGTGAGAAAATGATTGCCGACAGGAAGTAGTATCTTCTCAGTCTTATAAATGTGTCAGTACGTAGGAGCAACACATACAGCAAATAGAATACTGCAAGTGCAATGTTTACTTTTGCGCTATATAAGATAAGTGTTTCCATTGCTAACGGTTTTTATAGAAGAATGATTAGCTTGTCATTACTTCCTGTTTTTTTCAATCAATTTTATAATCTCAGATAAATCTTCTTGAGAAATCTTCTGTTCTTTTGCGAAAAACGATACTAACTCTTTGTAAGAATCATCGAAATAGCTTTTCACTAAGTCTGACAAAAAATGACGTTTGTAGGCAGGTTCAGAGATTTTAGGATCAAACATTTTCACATTTCCTATTCTTCCTCTCTTGAGATAACCCTTGTTTACGAGGTTGTCAAAAGTTGATGCTACTGTCGTATAAGGTGGTTTTGGCTCATCCATTTTAGTCCAAACTGCCTTAATTGAGCATTCTCCAATTTTCCATACTTGTAGCATTATTGCTTCTTCTTGTGGTGTTAATCGTTCCATAGTTTTATTTATTAATGATTTATACTTTAGTCATCACAAAGTTACGAATATAACGTAGTCATGCAAGGATTTGCTACGATATTTTAGTTAAACAATCTCAACAGGCGTATTTATCTTTCTTTTAATGTCAGTTTATTGCTACAAAACCGAGCAAATTAAATAGACTGAAACTTCTGTAGGTTGCTGTAGCTATTACTTTTTATGACTTTTAAATTTTTCTAATACTTGGAGTACTTATTTCTGTCTTTTGTCCTTTTGAATTCTCACATTCCTAATTTAATGGCAGTTTTATAGTCTACAGATGTATCGATATTTTAGAATTTATACGATTTACTTCTCCGAAAGCTCTAATATTTTATATTTACGATTTACGACTCTCCGAAAGCTTAAATAAATTTTATTTGCGTTTTACGACCCTCCGATTGTCTAAATAATTTTTATTTGCGATTTACGACTCTCCGAAAGGCTAAATAATTTTTATTTGCTGTTTAAGACCCTCCGAAGGCTTAAATAAAATTTATTAGCCTTTTCAGAGCCTCTTTTAGCACAAAACGGTTTTTTGTGCTTTTACTACTCTTCAATTGCTGGATTTAAAGATAAAAAAACGCAATAGAAGATAAATTCTACTGCGTTTCAATATGTATGGGAATAGCTATTTCCCGCAATGGTACTTCAATCTAATCTTACTTACTCTTTATAAGATTTTGAAATACCTCTGTCAATATCCGCTGCATTGTTAACTGGAACGAAGGTGAAACCCCATTCGTAGTCTTGATTGGCAGGTAGCGTGTTTTCAGGAAGTGGACGATCTCCCCAGCTATTATATCCAGCCACACCTTGTTGTTTCAAATCTATACACACTTCCACAAAGTCGCGAGGCGATATATCATTGATATGAGTTTGGCGAGGCATGTTGTTTTTTGCTTTCGCTTCATCCTGTTCTTCATCTGCTGTGAAGTTGTGCCACTGATAAGGACGGTTTTTGTTTTCTTCCGAGTCGAAGTCCTCTACGCTGTTTCTAAGCGAATTGAAGCCAACTGTTTCGTCAGCTACAACAAGTAGGCCTTTGCCACCGTTTGTGAAAGCTACCCATCGCGTATCAGTTCTATGGCCATTCTCTTGTGGTCTCACATAAGGAAAGTACATATCTTCAGCCGTAGTGCTATATACACCTACTTTTGAAGCTGCTAAACGATCAACATAATTTTCGTCTGGTCCACGGCCAAAGTATTTCACTTTATTCATTTTCACAGGGAGTCTAAATCTAACACCAATACGTGGCACATTCAGTTCCGACGATATTTTACGTGCTGCATCGGCTCCAGGCGAGAATGTTGCTAATTTAGTAGCTTCTGATACTTCTGTTTCTGATGCTTTCATATCAGTCGATGTAAATTTAATGTCTGCTTTAAGCACGCCAGCTGGGTCTATTGTATATTTCACTATATATAGATTTCCTGCTGCAAGCAGGTAGTTAGCTTCCACTACAACATTGTTGCCTTCATCATAAACTTTAGCTTCCACTACATTGAAATCTTTGCTCGATTGTTTCCATACTTGCAAACGATTGGGCATTCCGTTACCATAATCATTATCGTTAGGACCTCTCCAGAAGTTGGGTTGCAGACCGAAGCCTTTATCAAAATATTCTGTTCCGTTTACTTTATAAGAAGTAACTAAGCCACTTTCTTTATTGAAAACAAAATTAACTGCCGATGATTTCACTGTTATTTCAGTGTCTGTAGTAGTGCTTTTCAATTTTGCACCTCTAGCACCAGTATATAATGGTTTAGCAGCTTCGTCTTTGCTCAGCTTGATCTGCTCAATAGCAACAATGTAACCTTTTGGTACAAGGTGTGATGCTTTCTTTTGACTGAATTCGAAGTTCACAAAGTACTCATCGGTATTGTCTGCTTTTATAGCAGGAATATCTATGGTTACTTCTTTGGTTTCTTGTGGAGCAAGTTGTACCTCAATTTTACCAGTTTTCACTTTCACACCATTGCGTGTAACATTATATGTAATGTCATAACCTTCTGAGGTAGTGAAAAAGAAACGATTGGTAATATTGAATTTACCAGCTACTGCATCCACTTCTTTTACTGCAAAGTTTTGGTGAACATATTTCACCTCATTCATAGCAGGGTGGGGGGTTCTATCAGGACTCACAACACCATTGAGAAGGAAGTTGCCATCACTTGGAGCGTTTACGCCATAGTCGCCTCCATAAGTCCAATACATAACACCGTTTTTGTCCGTTTCCTCAATACCTTGATCTACCCAGTCCCAAATATACCCACCTTGTAGGTTTGGATATTTATATATCTCATCCCACTGAAGAGCCAAATTACCATTCGAGTTACCCATTGCGTGAGAATATTCTGAAGGAACAACAGGACGATCTGAACCTTTTTCACCAATTTCAGCTAACCATTTTGCAGTTGGATATTGAGGAACATACATATCTGTATTCCATTCCCATAGAGCGCGCTCGTAGTTTACGGGTCTTGCCATCCACTCTTCATCTTGTTCTTTTACCCACAGATACGCTTGATAGAAGTTGTAACCGTTTCCAGCCTCGTTACCCAATGACCAGATTGTTACTGATGGATGATTTTTATTTCTTTCATACATGTTCTTTACACGGTCCATGTGAGGAATGATCCAATCTGGATTGTTACCTAAACCACCACCTTTGCTCAGACTGTAATACATACCGTGAGATTCTATGTTTGCTTCGTCGTATACATACAATCCGTATATATCGCAAAGTTCATAGAAACGTCTGCTTTGAGTGTAGTGAGCCAATCGCACAGTGTTGATATTGTGGAGTTTCATCAACTCAAAGTCTCTTATAAGTAAATCTTCGGTCATGTAGTGACCCGTCTTTGGATTGTGTTCGTGCACATTTACACCTTTTAGTAGGATGGGTTGACCGTTTACTAAGAATAATTGATCTTTACGACCTGTTGGGTCAACAACTTCCTTTATTTCAATTGAACGGAAACCTACTGTAAATGGTATTACTTCAGTAACAACGCCATTTTGTTTCACTGTCATTACCAGTGAGTACAAGTTGGGCGATTCTGATGTCCATGTCAATGGATTTTTGATTGTTTTAGAGAAACGTGCATCTTTTTCTTCACCTGCTTCTAAAGTTACTATTTGCTTTTCTGTAGCAATTACTTTCTTAGCATTGTCCAATAGTTCATATTGTACTTCAACTTCGCTTTTGGTAGCTTCGCTGTTTTTAATCATTGTCTTCAATGCAAACATACCATCAGTATAGGTTGCATCCAATTCAGATTTCACAACGAAGTCGCGAATGTGCGTTTTGGGCTGTGACCATAGATATACATCTCTCTCAATACCTGAAATTCTCCAAAAGTCTTGACACTCAAGATATGAACCTGTCGACCAACGGAAAATCTTTAGAACTAAAGTGTTGTTTCCAGCTTCTACAAAATCATTTATCTTAAATTCTGCAGGGTTCTTAGAGTCTTCACTATAACCTACTTCTTTACCATTGATATATACATACACACCAGCTTTAGCGCCAGCAATGTGTAAGAAAACATCACGTTCCAGCATATCGGCCGATACATTCATATCGCGACGATACACACCCACAGGGTTCATTTCGGGTAGAGTAGGGGGTTGTGGGTTCTTTGGTTGAAACTCATATCCATGATTGGTATATATGGCTGTTCCAAATCCTTGTACTTCCCAGTTACCAGGTACTTTTATATCTTTCCAATCTTTTGTAGACACGCTTGGGTCTGTTATGTTATCGGGAAGCTGTTTGTAGCCATCTACAAAGTAGAACTTCCAAGTTCCATTAAGCGATTGGTAGAATTTACTATCTTCAAATTTCTTTGAAAGAGCGTTTGACTGATTGTCAAAAGTCATAAATGATGTACGCGGATATTCTTTGTTTACCGCTACAACATCTACATCTTGCCAATACGGCTTCTGCTGATTTTGTGCTTGCGACACACT
>SMER01000250.1_pt1 | contig 11106 bp, 7 predicted proteins | sample 2456411 | NCBI WGS metagenome assembly SMER01 (sample SAMN10132597, study PRJNA489261) | soil metagenome | isolation source: day1 antibiotic-silt loam soil ammended with raw manure from dairy cow... | place: USA | collected 2015-05-01 | reverse complement strand
ATCATTAACGCCCAAACTGTTGAGATGTGCAATTTTCTCAGAAAAATAGTAGATAATTTCTTCAATAAAGTTGTCATAATTAGTAAGCTGTTGCATTGTTTGTGGTGTCCCTCTCATGTGCATCAGAATATAGGGAACTTTTAATGTTGCTACTGTGGCAAACATATTCTGGTCTATTTGTCCACCAGAAATATCGTTAATGATGGAAACACCATATTTTTCGACACTTGCTTTTGCAACTTCTGAATAAAATGTGTCGACGGAAACAACAGCATCGGGAAATTCACGTTGGATGATTGATAATGCTGGTGCAATGCGTTCTAATTCTTCTTTTGCTGTGTGCAATGTAGAAGTAGGCGTAGTGGATTGCCCTCCAATATCGATGATTGTGCCACCTTGCTCCAAGATTTGCTGCACTCGCTCAACAATCTCTTTTTCAGATTGTTTACGGCTACCTTCAAAGAAAGAGTCGGGCGTTACGTTCACAATACCCATCACTTGAGGTGTTTCCAAACTGATTAGGTTGCCTTTTATGTTGATGGTTTGATGTTTCATTTCTTTTCTTGTTTTACTTTATTGATGCTTGCTGGATAATCGATATTGTAGTGCAGACCACGACTTTCTTTGCGCTGCATGGCGTGTTTTATTACTTCGTAGCTCACCTTTATGATATTGCGCAATTCGCAAATATCGCGCGAAACTACCGATTGATGAAAAAGGTCTTCAGTCTCTTTAAAAAGGATGTCTAATCGGACCAATGCTCGTTGCAATCGAAGGTTGGAGCGAACAATGCCAACATAGGATGACATGATTTGTGCTACTTCTTTTTCGGTTTGAGTAATGAGCACCATCTCTTCGGGTAGGGTAGTGCCTTCTGCATCCCAAGGGGGAATGTTATCTTCAAAACTGTAGTTCCTAAATGTGTTGAGTGCATGCTTTGCAGCTGCATCAGCAAATACTACTGCTTCTATAAGCGAGTTTGATGCCAATCTATTTGCGCCATGCAAACCAGTGCACGCACATTCGCCATTGGCATACAAACGGTCGATACTCGACAGTGCATTCAAATTTACCTCAATGCCTCCACAGCTATAATGGGCTGCAGGGGCGACGGGAATATAGTCTTTAGTAATATCGATGCCATGCGACAAGCATTTTTTATAGATAGCTGGGAAGTTGTTTTTTGTCTTTTCAGCATCTTTGTGGGTAATATCAAGATAGACATGGTCATCTCCACGGCTTTTCATCTCACTGTCTATAGCACGGGCCACAATATCTCGCGGAGCAAGAGATTCTCGCTTATCGTATTTTCTCATAAAGTCCACTCCATCCATTGCCCTTAGAATGCCACCGTAACCGCGCAGGGCTTCCGTGATGAGAAATGAGGGACGTTCGTGGGAATGAAAAAAAGCTGTGGGGTGAAACTGTACAAACTCCATGTCTTTTATTTTGCCCTTTGCACGCGCTACCATCGCAATACCATCTCCTGTGGCTACAAGAGGGTTGGTAGTTGTTTGATAGATAGATCCAATGCCTCCAGTGGCCATCATAGTAACGCGCGAAAGAAACTTCTCTATTTCGTTTGTTTTCTGATTGAGCACAAAAGCCCCATAACATTCTATATGGGGAGTATTCCGGGTAATGATTTCACCTAAATGATGTTGGGTTAAAATTTCAATGGCAAAATGATAATCATAAACATCAATATTGGGATGTTTCTTCATGGCCCTAATCAGACTTGTCTGAATTTCGGCACCTGTACTATCTTTATGATGAAGAATACGCGATTCTGAGTGTCCGCCTTCTTTGTGCAGATCGAAATCTCCTTTTTCGTTTTTATCAAACTGCACACCCCAATCTATCAATTCTTTTATTTGATGAGGAGCTTCGCATATTACCTTTTCAACTACTTTGCTATCACATAGTCCCGCACCTGCAATGCATGTATCGGTGATGTGTTTGTCGAAATTATCGAGCTTTTGGCTCACCGTTGCTATACCTCCTTGAGCGTAAAAGGTGTTACCATCTTCCAACAAGTTTTTTGTAACGATGGCTACTTTGCTATGAGGTGCTACTTTAAGGGCAAAGCTCATACCGGCAATTCCCGAACCAATTACAAGAAAATCATATTTATGCGTCATTGCAGTTTTAATTATAAACATACAAATTTAAACATTTAAGTCTACAAAGGCAGGTTCTTTTCATTTTTAATAGTTGTGTCCTATATGCCATGCTGTTTAATTGGTTGTAAAGTAGTCATTTTATTTAACGCTCTTTTCGATAGTTAAACACCACAACTGTATAGCATTATAAACATATTAGTATTATATTTGTTATGGTATATGAACATAAACCTGAATAAATATATATACTCCAATGAGAAAAATTAGATACCTTTTTATTATTGCTTTTACCTTGTTCCTATATCAAACTCAATTAGTTGTTGCTCAGCAAGCCAATGATAGCTCCATTCCTATACGAGGACGGGTTATTGCAGACGATAGTAGTGCTCCATTAGAATATGCTAGCATTACCATCAACAATACAAACATTTCAACGGTAACTAATCAAGAGGGATACTTTTCGTTGCGCATTCCGTCGTCTGCACAAAATTATCAATTGAAAGTACAGCATTTGGGTTACAACAATATTAATATTCCTGTGATTACCCTTATTGGGAAAGATGACAATGTATTGAGAATGACAACAGGATCGATTCGTTTGGACGAAATAGAAATTGTGTCGGGCGATGGCACGCAATTGGTCAAAGAAGCCTTGCGATCAATAACCACAAACTATGATAATGACCCCAACATGATGGTTGCTTTCTATAGAGAGGGCATAAAAAAAGGTTCTAACTACCTATCTCTTGTTGAGGCCGTACTAGATGTGTATAAAGCCTCCTACAAATCATTTAGTGATGATCAAGCGAGAATATATATTGGTCGGAAAGCTACAGATATCAGTGCGCGAGACACTGTATTCATGAAGTTTCAAGGTGGTATAAGTGATGCTTTGTTACTTGACATTGCCAAACATCCTGAAATTGTTTTTGGAGAAGAGGGAGATGGCTATACTTTCAACATCGAAAGTGTTATAACAATGGACGATAGGCCTCATTATGTGATAGACTTTTATCCATTTACAGGAATTGACGAAATCCTATTTAGAGGAAAAATTTATCTTGATGTTCAATCTTTAGCTTTTAAGCGTATGGAGTTTAATATGAATGTAGAGAACAGAAAAGAGGCTGCTTCAATTTTCATTAAGCGAAAACCATCATCTATGCGCGTAACTGCCGAGAGTGCTAAATATGTAGTCGACTATGTAGAGAGAAATGGGAAATGGTTTTTCAATTATAGTAGCACAGAGGTGCAGTTTAAAGTAAGGTGGAAGCGCAGATTTTTTGGCTTATTTTCATCTACCTATACTATTTCCTCAGAAATGGCCATTACCGATAGGTATGAAGATGGTGTGCAAAAGTTTCCACGAAAAGAACGCATACGATCTACTGACGTAATAGCAGAAAAAGTGGAGCATTTCCAAGATTCAGACTTTTGGGGAGATTATACTGTAATTGAACCTGACAAGGAGATAACCAATGCCATAAAACGTTTGAGCAACAAACTACTACGTCGAGAATAAAGTTTTTGGGTATAAAGTTTCTCATATCGGAAAGATGTGTTACCTTTGCACCCGAATGACAATTAAAATATAAAATTTTATGTATTTAGATTCAGAAAAAAAGCAAGAAATCTTTGCAAAATACGGAAAGTCTAACTCTGATACTGGCTCACCTGAAGCGCAGATAGCATTGTTTTCATACCGTATTTCGCATTTAACTGAACATTTGAAGTTAAATAAGAAAGATTATAACACAGAGCGTTCGTTGAAGATTCTAGTAGGTAAGCGTCGTCGTTTACTTGACTACCTTATTGATGTTGATATCGAAAGATATAGAACCATCATCAAGGACTTAGGTATTAGAAAATAATATCGTACGAACAAGAGCAATAAAAAAGCAACTCAATTATGGGTTGCTTTTTTTTGTGCCTTGTAGTTGCCTAAATCTTGTTTAGTTATCGATTAAGAGCAGAAGTATGTGTTTCGCATTGACCTTGGATCAGATGCAAAAGTATGTGTTAGCTTTTACATTTTACTTGTTGACTTGATTTAAGTTTCTCCCTATAACAAATTTCACAGGCCGCATTTACGATGCTTGAGTTGGTGTGGGTAAACGTTTACTACAGACCGTTCGACTCCTACGGAGTGTCTATTCCTATTATGTTTCAAGAACAGTTCATTATTATAACAGTGATGTATGCATATACTATTCCAAGGGTTGTATATTATAGAATGATTGATGACTAAGCTCCATATTAGCTCATTCGGAGCGATCTGTTATTCTTCTGGTTGAATAGATAGCTTAAGTTGAACACACAATTTTGCTATTGATCCTTGAGCTTGCCACTGATTTGAGATTCAGATTTGTTTCTGCTGTTGATAAATACTGCTATTAATGACACATTCAAAATGCAATCTGACGTGATCGAAGAGGTAATGCTTAAAAAGAGATGGTGTTAAAAGTTTCAAATATTATATCTGTTCTTCAAACTGTAATCATGCGTTATTTTATAGCTTAACTATCAAACCCAACCAAAAACCACATTGAAAAATTGCATTTTCGTTTCTAATGAGAAGTTTATTTGTCACTCAAATTATTTTCACGTTTGCTCAAGTGTCAATTTGTAAATTATAGATCGTTATTTTTTACATTTCATTCTAAAATGCATCATAAATAAGTTGGATATCAAATCCTAGGCCTACAATTGGACGATCATGTCATGAAAACGCAATCTTAGCCCTAGGATTGCGTTTTAAACAAATAAAATAGGCTTTTATGAGCAGAATATTATGATTTTATGTCATGAATGGAGAAATTATAGTCGGGAATTGGAAAAACATCTGATAGGAGAAGCAATCTACGACGCGAAATAAGATTTCATGACATAAATGCTCAAGAAACGAACAACAAAAGGGAAATAATGACATTTAAATCATTTTGTAGGGCGTGGATGCGAGTTTCAACAAATTGAAACATTTTCCCCGTGGTAGTAATGTTTCAAATTAATATAATCATAGAATAACAAATACACGTCCAGCAAAATAATTATTTATTTAGAAATATAAATAAAAAGAAGCTTTTAAAATGATAGTAACTTCCTTCCAGAATAAGTTAGAAGATGCGAGGTTGCAATGGATAATAGGGAAGCGTGTCACATATAGATCTAACTATAAATTTTTAACTCCATCCTGCTTAGTCATTTCTTTTAAATAACACCCCCTACACAATGGCTTATATTCTTCTATCTCTCCCAACATTACCTGTTTGTCGCCCGCTACAATACGATGAGAATAGTTGGCCAAACAACCACACTTCACACAAATGGCATGTACTTTTGTAACATCATCGGCAATGGCACACAATCCTGGCATAGGACCAAAGGGTACTCTCTTGAAGTCCATATCCAACCCTGCCACAATCACTCTCACCCCCTGATCGGCAAGTTGTTGACACACATTTATCAATCCTGCATCAAAGAACTGAGCTTCGTCAATTCCCACCACTTCTACTTCTGACGAAAGTAAAAGAATATTGCTGGAGTGATGCACTGGGGTCGAATGAATGGAGTTTCGGTCGTGCGAAACAATCTCTTCTGCTGAAAATCGCACATCTATTTTTGGTTTGAATATCTCAACTGACTGTTTTGCTATTTTAGCTCGTCTCAAACGACGCATTAACTCTTCGGTTTTTCCCGAAAACATTGATCCGCAAACTACCTCTATGGTGCCTCGTTTGTGCGTTTTGTCTATAGTATTCTCGCTGTAAATCATATCTATTCACAAGGGTTAAAGTAAGTACTTTTGATTAATTATTTTCCTTTAATTATTTTCTTTATCTCGTTCAGCTTGTTCAATGCATCCACCGGTGTAAGGTTGTTTACATCCAGATTTATTATTTCGTCTCTCACTTGGCTCAATATAGGATCGTCTAATTGGAAGAAACTCAATTGAAAACCCTCTCTGTTTTCAACAATTTCGTTGAGGGGTTTGCCAATGCCTTCTTTTCTGTTGTGACGCTCCATTTCGCTCAAGATTGATTCTGCACGCTGAGTAATGCTGGGTGGCATACCTGCCATTTTTGCTACATGAATACCAAAACTGTGTTCGCTGCCTCCGGCTGTAAGTTTTCGCAAGAAGATGATCTTGTTGTCAATTTCTTTTACAGAAACATTAAAGTTCTTGATTCGCTTAAACGACTTAGCCATTTCGTTTAGCTCATGATAGTGAGTTGCGAAGAGTGTTTTAGCGCGCGCCTTTGGGTTTTCGTGAATATACTCCACAATAGACCATGCAATGGATATACCATCGTAAGTGCTTGTACCACGGCCCAGTTCATCAAAGAGGATGAGGCTTCGCTCCGATATATTGTTCAAAATGTTGGATGCTTCATTCATCTCTACCATAAAGGTTGATTCGCCCAATGAAATATTGTCGGAAGCTCCCACACGGGTAAATATTTTATCTACCAGACCAATTTTAGCTGAGTCTGCAGGTACGAAACTACCCATTTGCGCCATGATGGTGATGAGTGCAGTTTGGCGTAGTAGTGCCGACTTACCCGACATGTTAGGCCCTGTGATGATAATAATTTGTTGACTATCGTTGTCCATATACACATCATTAGCAATGAATGGATCGTCGGGTGGTAGTTGCATCTCAATCACGGGGTGGCGACCGCTTTTTATGTCTAATTCAAGCGATGTGTTGATTTCGGGTCGAATATACTTGTTGTCTTGTGCTACTTTTGCAAAAGAGTACAAGCAATCGCATCTCGCAATTATGTTTGCATTTATCTGAATGGTGGGGATATACTCAATCAAACTCTCTACCAGAGAGTTGAATATCTCTGCTTCCAACGAATATATCTTCTCCTCAGCTCCTAATATCTTCTCTTCATACTCTTTCAACTCTTGTGTGATGTATCTTTCGGCACTCACAAGAGTTTGTTTTCTTATCCATTCTGCAGGAACTTTGTCTTTATGTGTATGGCGCACCTCAATGTAATAACCAAACACATTATTGAAACCAATTTTAAGCGATGTTATGCCAGTTTTCTCTATTTCTCGCTGTTGGATGTGGAGCAGATAATCTTTGCCAGAGTGGGCAATTTCGCGCAAATCATCCAGCTCAATATTCACCCCTTTACTGATAAATCCGCCTCTATTGGCAAGAGCAGGGGGATCTGCTTTCATCTCTTTCTCAATTCTATCTCTAATAAGTGGGCAAGGGTTCAATTTTTCGCCCATCTCTTGCAAGCTTTTGTTGCTGGAAGCCAAAAATGCATCTCGCAATGGCTCTATTGCTAATAGAGCAGTTTTGATAGCTACTACTTCGCGGGGCGAAATGCGGCGCACAGCTGCTTTTGAGATGATGCGTTCTAAATCGCCTATTTGTGCAACATAAGTTTGCACCAGTTTCTTGAGCTCGGTTTCGCGAAAGAAATTCTCTACTACGTCGAGTCTTTTCTGAATGGGCAAAAGATCTTTCAATGGAAACATCAACCAACGGCGCATCATGCGCGAACCCATGGGCGAAATGGTTTTATCCATAATGTTGAGAAGGCTTTTACCATCCTCATTCATCGTAGATATCAGCTCAAGGCTACGTGCTGTGAATCTGTCAATACGAACATACCTATCTTCCTCTATGCGGTTTATCGATACTATGTGATCAATTTGAGTGTGATGCGTCACATCCATATAGTGCAAAATAGTTCCCGAGGCAATGATGCCCAAGGAAAGATGAGCCACACCAAAACCCTTCAAGTTTTTTGTTTGGAAGTGTTTGAGAAGTCTATCGTTGGCGGTCTCTTCAGTGAACACCCAATCGTCAAGCTCAAAGAGGAAGTAATGATTTCCGAATTTTTCTTCAAATTCCTTTTTTTTTCCACGTTCTATCAAAATCTCTTTTGGAGAGAAACTCGAAAGCAATTTGTCGATGTCATTTGCCACCCCTTCACTGGTAAGAAACTCACCAGTAGAAATATCAAGCAATGATATGCCACACATATTCTTTGAAAAATGAATGGCACACAAAAAGTTATTCTCTTTGTGATTGAGTATATTGTCATTGATGGACACACCCGGCGTTACCAACTCGGTGACACCCCGCTTCACTATTGTCTTTGTCTTTTTTGGATCTTCAAGTTGATCACATATGGCAACACGTTTTCCCGCACGTACCAATTTAGGCAGGTAAGTATCCAAAGCATGATGAGGAAACCCGGCCAACTCTACGTATTGCGCAGCACCATTGGCTCTGCGGGTTAAAGTAATACCCAGAATCTGCGATGCAATTATAGCATCTTCTGAGAAGGTCTCGTAGAAATCGCCAATACGAAAAAGTAAAATAGCATCGGGATGCTCTTTTTTAATCTTATTGTATTGTCTCATCAAAGGAGTGTCTGCGATTGGCTTTGCCATTTATATAGAAGGTTTTTGTTGTTTGTTTTTTTGAAGTAAAAGCTTTTATACTGCAGCTTAATAGTAGCAGCTTAATTGTAGCTTTATCTTCTCAAAGATTCAGTGTTTATTATTGATTAAAAAACGACTCACTATTATTTCAATTCACAAAGATAATAAAGTGAGTCGTTATATGGATATTGCTATCGTCTTTTGTCTTTATAAAATTTCTTATTGGAAGAAATATAGTATTATCCTTTCAGAAGTATCTCTGTTAGTTCCTTCACACCTTCGGATGCACCTTTTTGTATATGAGTGATATTTCGTCTACTACCTCTCACATCCTTTGGGTCGATTAGATAAATAGGAGTTCCTGCTTTTGCGTAATCAACCAATGCAGCTGCTGGATATACATTGAGCGATGTGCCAATGATAACAATTATATCAGCTTTTTCCACAAGCTTAGCTGCAGGCTCAATCATAGGCACTGCCTCACCAAACCAGACAATGTCGGGTCGTAATTGCGAACCCAACTCACAATTGTCGCCTATATTTATCTCACAATTATCTTTTGTCATTTCGTAAATAACTGAAGGGTCACGTGTCGATCTAGATTTCATAAGTTCGCCATGCAAGTGTACTACATGTGAGCTTCCTGCCATTTCGTGTAGGTTGTCAACATTTTGAGTAACTATCGATACATTAAACTCCTTTTCTAGTTCTACCAATCCAAGATGACCTTTGTTAGGTTTTGTGCCTAGCAATTCACGACGCCTAGCGTTGTAAAAGTCGAGTACTAATTTAGGGTCCATCCTAAATCCTTCAGGTGTTGCTACATCTTCCACCCGATGGTTTTCCCACAATCCATCGGTATCTCTAAAAGTTGCAATTCCACTTTCGGCACTCATACCTGCTCCGGTAAGTACTACTATTTTCTTTTTCATAATATCTTTGTTTAAATCTGTTTTATATTTTTGTTGTGCGTCTGCATTAAAAACTATTGCTACTTTAAACCATATATCTTGCAAAAGCACACTAAACAAATATACGAAATTTTATGCACATTACTAAGCCAACCTGTTTTTCGCCTCTTTAAACATTGCTATTCTTATTGTCTTTTTTATATAATAATGAGCAAGTGAGCTTATTATGCAGGGCATAGTTTGGCAGATTGGAAGTTATTATCTATTTTTGCAATCAATAACAAAACAAATATTATATGGCAACAACAGCTGATATCAGAAATGGAATGTGTATTGACTTAGATGGTCAATATTTTTTTATAATAGAATTTCTTCATGTTAAACCGGGAAAAGGCGCAGCTTTTGTTCGAACCAAAATGAGAAATGTTACAACAGGTAGAGTATTGGATAAAACATTCAATGCTGGAGTAAAAATTGATGAAGTACGCATTGAGCGTCGTCCATACCAGTTTTTGTATAAAGACGATATGGGGTATAACTTTATGAATACCGAAACATTCGAGCAAATTCCCATTCCTGGAGAGCAAATTGAAGGTGTGCAGTATTTGAAAGATGGCGATATAGTAGAAGTGCAAGTGCACGCTGACAGCGAAACTATACTTACCGCAGAGATGCCTACTCATGTAATACTAGAAATTACATACACAGAGCCAGGTCTAAGAGGCGATACTGCTACAAATACATTGAAACCTGCTACTGTAGAAACAGGTGCGGAAGTTCGCGTACCTCTTTTTATTGAAACTGGTGAGAAAGTGAAAATTGATACACGCACGGGAACTTATGTAGAGCGCGCAAAATAAGAATATATACTATCTAAGAATGATATAAATTAACAAAAAAGGAAAATCTATATGATTTTCCTTTTTTGTTTTTATCTTTATACATCGGTTATTTAAATACTTATTAATCTAATAACCAGTGTTTTTTTAATGATGAAATTATTACAAATGAATTTTAAGATGAAATAGATTTGAGAATTTGAAATGTCTATAGGCTTTAAAAGAGCTTTCTATTTTGTCACAAAAAAAGGTAATCTTTATCCTAATTGTAATTATTATATGAAAAATAATATGTTTGTAGAAATAAGGAGTTCGTATAAATGGGTGGTGTTAGCTATTTCATTTGCACTAATGTTAGTGTTTGCAATATCACTACAATCTTTACCACCAATATTTGATAAGATTCAAAAGGATATATCTTTTTCTAATTCTCAAGCAGGTATGTTAATGGGTGCGTACGCTATTCCAGGGATTTTTATTCCTTTTTTAATTGCCTTACTTGCCAACAGATTTAATAAAAAGACTATTATACATATCGCTTTATTAATTATGATTGTTGGACTTGTAGCCTTTTCTATGGCTGGATCTTTTCCAACATTATTGACATATAGATTAATAACTGGTATAGGAGCCACTGCTTTGGTAGTCTTGGCCCCTTTATTGGTTACTATGTTTTTTGATAAGACAAACATGGGTGTTGCAATGGGTATATTTAACACTGCGGTTCCCTTTGGTACTGTTATAGCGGCTAGCTTATTTGGAATTTTAGGAGAGAAGATATACTGGAGATATATAATCTTAGGAATAGCTCTGTTTGCA
>SMER01000247.1_pt1 | contig 11202 bp, 10 predicted proteins | sample 2456411 | NCBI WGS metagenome assembly SMER01 (sample SAMN10132597, study PRJNA489261) | soil metagenome | isolation source: day1 antibiotic-silt loam soil ammended with raw manure from dairy cow... | place: USA | collected 2015-05-01 | reverse complement strand
AAAAGGAGATTCGTAGTCCCAATAGAAATCGGCATTGCCATTGGCTTTCAAATGCTGCAACAGTTTTATCTCGGAAGTAGAGAGAGCATGAAGCCCCACAAACACAATCTCGCCTTTGGGAATATTCAACTCTTTTTTCTCTTTGGCTCTCTCTGCCACATCCCTATAAATCATGCCCTGGTAGGCCAATCCTTTATTGTGTAGCAACTCTCTAAACTGAGTGTACAAGGGAGATAACACCTGCCAGGTTTCCATAAATTTCTTTTTGGTGTCGCTGGATTCGTAGGGCATAAAGTTGGTCCAAAACTGACGAATGGCTGCAATTTGCTCTTCAGTGAGGTAAGTGGCATGGTCGTCAATCGATTTCAAGTCGGTAACATTGGTAAACAACTGTTCGGCATCTACCATATATTTATCTACATCGTCAAAATCACTCAACAACATCTCGCCCCAATAGACAAAATCGTCGAACGACTCATCGGACTTACTAATGACAATAAAAAGATCGTACAACAGTACCAACAGCTCTATCTTATCTACTTGCTGATAATTGGGCAATTGCTCAATCAACTCATTGATGGTGATTACTTGTGGAGAAAAAAGCGGTTTGCCCGATATCTCGGCCAAGTATTTCTGGAAAAACAATCCTGCTCTTCGGTTGGGGAAAACAAATGTATGCTGATAAAGGCTCTCACCGTAGAGGGAGTGGAAGGTTTGGGCTATGCGATAGAGGAATGGTGTCATGTTTTGTGTATAGATGTTTTTACAAAATTAGCAAAATTAACGGGAAAACAATCTATTCTGAGGTGGGAGATATCACTATCTAATACCTGCGCTTAGCTATACCTAATGAACAAGCACCACAGCATAGCGTTCTATTCTATGTATCAAACTTATTGTCTAACAGGTAAATCTTGTGGACACAGTAATATATAAAAACAACAATGGAAAATTTAAAAGGCAAAGTAGTAATAATAACAGGCGGTGCAGCCGGAATTGGTGGAGCAATAACATCCGTATTGATGGAGCGCGGCGCATGTGTAGTGGCAGTAGATATAGACGAAAAGGCAGGCGAGAGAAAAGTAAAAGAGAACCCTGATAAGATTGCTTTCCTGAAAGGAGATATCTCTAAGGAGTCTGTTGCAAAAGAGGCAGTAGCAATAGCAATTGAGCGATTTGGCAAACTTACTGGGCTCATCAATAATGGGCACCCTTCTGTAGAGAAATCGATTTTGGATCATACCGACGAAGATTGGGCGCTGTCCATCAACGCAGGATTTTACGCTACACTCTATTTTATGAAAGCGGCCTATCCAGAATTGAAAAAGAGCAAAGGTGCTATCGTTAACTTCGGTTCGGGAGCTGCCATAAAAGGAAATGTAGAGCAAGCCAGTTATGCCGCTGCAAAGGAAGCAATACGTGGACTGAGCCGTGTAGCAGCCAATGAATGGGCGAAAGACGAAATTCAGGTAAATGTTGTGAGTCCATTGGCACTCACCGAGGGTCTTGTAAAGTGGAAAGAGACAAGCCCTGAAGAGTACGAAAAAGTAGCAGAAAGAGTACCCATGAAGCGTTTTGGTGACCCCCGAAAAGATATTGCTCCCGTAGTTGTTTTCTTGCTGAGCGATGATAGCCGCTACATGACTGGTCAGACAATTATGGTGGATGGCGGAAGCACTATGCTTACGTAAAGAGAGAGACAATTTATCGAGTGATTTATTAAGTCTCTCAGTTTTGAATCTTTAGTTCAGAACTGAGAGACTATTCATATAATGAATATAGTCGTATTAAATTCTCAAAGAATATTTTGTATATTTAATTATTGTATATTTACTCCGTAATTTAGAATCACCAGCCACTTTACCAAATGAACAGACAATCAACCATGACAATCAGAAAAGTCAAAAAATCAGACAATAAACATCTATCCACCCTAATTAAAGCAGTTTTTGATGAATACGAGGCCCCAAAAGTGGGGACAGTATATTCAGATCCGACTACTGATGACTTGTACGAACTATTTAAAAACCCGAAGTCCGTTCTTTGGGTAGTGCAAGAGAATAGTGAAATCTTAGGATGTTGCGGAATATACCCTACCGATGGTTTGCCCAATGGTTGTGCCGAATTAGTTAAGTTTTACCTGATGCCAAAAGCAAGGGGCCGTAAAATCGGAACCAGACTGATGGAGCAATGCATTCAATCTGCCATAGAATTGGGGTATTCCCAATTGTACATCGAGAGTCTCTCGCAGTTTGACAATGCCGTGAAGATGTATCAGAAGCTAGGATTTAAAAACCTTGAACAGCCTTTGGGAGAGACTGTGCATACATCTTGCAATATTTGGATGATTAAAAAGCTATTGGAGGAATAAAAGGCTGTTTTTTAGAAATAGATGGTGATATTGTCAAACAAAGACTGATGAGCCCATGAAGCAAATGATAAACTATAAACAAAAAGTGCTAAAGATAAAAAGACTCATAAAAAGGGGCGAAAATTAAGTATAAATCTAAAACAGAACATATAGATATTGCATCACGGCTAACAAACACAAATAAAGAAGAACATGATGGGAGTAATAAAAATAATAATTGGAGTAATAGGGCTATTAAGCATGTTGCTCTTTGGGCTTCTTTACTTCTATCAAGAAAAGTTGATGTTCTTTCCTCAGAAATTAGAACAGAGTTATCAATATTATTTCGGACAGGACTTCAAAGAATTGATGATTAATACGTCTGATGACAAATTGATAAATGCGCTGTTGTTTGAGGCTGATAATAGCAAAGGTGTCATTTTTTATCTGCATGGCAATGCAGGATCGTTAGAATCATGGGGCACGGTGGCTCGGTTATATACAGACATGAATTATGACGTTTTTATATTGGACTACAGAGGCTTTGGAAAGAGTGAAGGTAAAATAACTGGTGAAAAACAGTTATTTAACGATAATCAAATAGCTTACAACAAACTGAAAGAAACTTATAAAGAGCAGGATATAATTGTGTTAGGCTACTCCATAGGTACAGCCATGGCTGCGAAATTGGCATCTGAGAATAACCCAAAACTACTAATTATGCAAGCTCCCTTTTACAGCTTTGCAGAAATGTTGAGCAAGCAGTTTAGGTTTCCAACCTTTATATTGAAATACAAATTACGTACAAACAAATTCTTGAAGCAGTGCAAATGCCCCGCCATAATCTTTCATGGAGACAGTGATGAAATTGTTGATTACAAATGGTCTGTAAAACTGAAAGAAGAGTTTAGGGATAAGATTCAATTGATTACACTGCATGGCGAGGGGCATAATGAAATAACAAGCAATGAAGTCTATCAAAGTGAAATGGAGAGAATATTGAGACAGTAATTTGCCGAAAGCAATTACATCCAACCATTGTCCTATAAGAAACAATTTGCTATATTTGAATTTAATGCCTTGTAACAACAGTAATAAAACTCAAACGCAGCACTAACTCATAATTAACTAACAAAACAAACCCAACTAAATATGTCACAACAAAAGCAAATACTCATCATAGATGACCTCTTAACTTCCAAACAAGATTTTGAAAATAGTGCAAAGAAATCAAACTTAGACTATGATATAATATGGGACGAGAAAGCAGCAACACCTGCCAAGGTGGAAATAATAGTAACTGTACTGAAGAAACTTGGGAAAGAATACCTTCAACAATTCACCAATCTGAAAATGATTGCAGTAGCTTTCACAGGATATGATTCTGTGGATATGGAATATTGCCAAGAGCAAGGGATTGCAGTATATAATGTACCCAAATATTCTACCAATTCGGTAGTTGAATTGACCATTGGCCTCACCATTGCTGTTTTGAGAGAAATAACATATGGAAACAATATAATTCGTAATGACAAGTGGAGCTTTAAACCAGGCATAGAGTTGTTTGGAAAAACAGTCGGCATTATGGGAACAGGAGAAATTGGCGTTGCCACTGCCAAGATTTTCAAAGCATTTGGGTGTGAAGTGATTGGATGGTCCAGAAGTGAGAACGAAGCCTTCATGGAGCTTGGAGGAAGATATATTGTTGATAAGCAAACGTTTTTTGCTACTGCCGATATTGTTTCTATTCATTTGCCCCTCAACAAAGATACTAAGGGAATAATTGGTAAAGAAGAATTGTCAGCAATGAAACCAACAGCTATTATTATAAATACTGCTCGCGGCGCCATTATAAACGAATCAGATTTAATTGCAGTTTTAGAGCAAAAGCAAATTGCTGGTGCAGGACTGGATGTTTTTGAAAAAGAACCTATCGACAGCAATAACAGCTTATTGCAATTGGAAAATGTTGTGCTGACGCCTCATGTGGCTTATAGAACAGAAGAAGCTCTGAACCGGAGAATGAATGTAACGGTAAAGAATATAGAAAATTTCGTTGCTGATAAGAAGGACAACAGGGTCGATTGAATTATGAATGGCTTTTCTAATCATAAAAAAACTCACTTCTCCCCTCAGAATCTAATGAATACATTTCTTTTCAGAAATTCTAAAGATGAATAATATAGCTATTTTCGAAACTTTGTAGCTCTGATTAGTGTTGTTGATATTAATGAATGTCTCTTAATTCCTCGTTTGTACCGAAGGGAAGATTAAAATAATACATTAGAAAATATGAAACTAAAACCTATAGTAAAACCTCAAGAAATCGTAGAACGCTTTGCTGAGGCTTGGAATCAGTATGATGCAAAGCAAATTGCAAACCTATTTTTCGAAAAAGCCGACTTTGTGAATGTCACTGGAAAATGGTGGGATAACAATGAAGATATATTTAAAGCCCATGATTTCGGATTTCGGGTTATTTTTCAGAATTCAAAACTTGATGTTGTCACTGTAAAAGAAAAGATGTTGAGTGACGATATAGCTGTAGTGCACGCAAGAGTTCGAGTGAGTGGACAATCAAATATAGAGACTACTAAGGCTGACATTAGAGAAACAATGTTTCTTTTTGTAGTTAGAAAATTAGATGCCCAATGGTTGTGTGAATCGGCACAAAATACAGATATTATATTCGGCAAACAAACCAATATTAGGGATGAAAAAGGCGAGTTGAAATCCGTAAGCTATAAAAAAAATAATGAAACAATATCTCGCGATTTAAACGAAGACTGAGTCTAAAAAAAGTATTTATATAAAATACAAACATAAATATTTATGAAAAAAACTAACCCCGCCCCTATTCGTCCTTTAGAATCTGCGACAGACTCTAAAATGAATTTAGCTGCTGCCGAAAAACTTCGGAAAGCTTCACGCCATGAAATCTACGAGGTTTTCAAAATGCTGAACAGCTCGATAGATGGAATTACTGAGGAAGAAGCGAAAGAGCGCATTTCAACTTATGGCCTCAACGAAGTTGATTACGATAGAGCTCCAGCTTGGTATACCCAATTGATAAAATCATTTGCCAATCCTTTCATTCTTATTCTTATAGCCATAGTAGTTATCTCCTATTTGATAGATGTTTGGTTTGCTGCGCCGGGTGAAGAGGATTGGAAGACAGTAATTGTGATTGCCGCCATGATATTAGTGAGTTCTTTGCTTAGTTTTTTTCAAGAGTACAGAAGTAATCGTGCTGCGGAAAAACTGAAGGGGATGGTTACAACTACCACAGCAGTTCTGAGGAAAGGCAAGAAGCGCGAAGAAATAGTGATGAAGCAGATAGTGCCTGGCGATATTGTTTACTTAGCAGCAGGTGACATGATTCCAGCAGATTGTAGGGTGATTGAGAGTATCGACCTCTTTATTGGGGAATCTATGCTCACTGGCGAATCTCTCCCTGTAGAGAAAAGACCTTCAGCTATTACCGATTCTGACAACAAACCACCCATTGAGCTTGGCAACTTGTGTTTTATGGGCACGAACGTTGTGAGTGGATCGGCCAAAGTGATAGTTGTAGCCACAGGATCTAACACTTATTTTGGTAGCATTGGTAAGAGTATAGTAGGAGCAAGTCCAGAAACGAGCTTCGATATAGGGATAAACAAAGTGAGTTTATTGCTCATTCGGTTTATGTTGGTGATGGTGCCCATTATTTTCTTAGTCAATGGTTTAGTAAAAGGAGATTGGTTAGAAGCTCTATTGTTCTCGATAGCCGTTGCTGTAGGATTAACGCCAGAAATGTTGCCCGTGATAGTTACCGCAACACTCGCCAAAGGCGCCATGAGTATGAGCAAACACAAAGTGATTGTAAAACGACTGAATGCCATACAGAATTTGGGGGCTATGGATATGCTGTGTACTGACAAAACGGGTACATTGACACTTGACAAAATTGTGCTCACCAAACACTTAAATGTGATGGGATTGGAAGATTTTGAAGTCTTGAAGTGGGCATATTTGAATAGCTTCCATCAAACAGGACTCGTAAACCTGATGGACAAAGCAGTCTTGGACCATGTGGAGATTCACGACTACCTGAAAGTAGAAGAAGATTTTGAAAAAATTGATGAACTTCCATTTGATTTCCTGCGCCGACGAATGAGCGTTATTTTAAAACAAAAGAATGGAAAGCATTTGTTGATATCCAAAGGTGCTGTTGAAGAAATGTTGGATCTCTGCACGCACAGTTTTGACCCTGGCGAAGATAGAAAACTGCACATAGAGGAAGATGAAATAGTGGTGCTGAACGATGAAATGAGGAAGAATGTTTATGAAACTACTCCCAATTAAATGCCCAAGGACTGCGCGTGTTAGTGTTAGCCATTAAGGAGTTTGATGCCGATCATCCACTCACATATACTGTAGATGATGAGAAAGATATGATTCTCACTGGTTTTATTGGTTTCTTAGACCCAGCCAAACCTTCGGCCAAGCCAAGTATTGAAGCCCTGCATAATCTGAATGTGGAAGTGAAGGTGTTGACTGGGGACAATGAAATTGTGACTAAAAAGATTTGTGCTGATGTGGGTATTCCTGTCAAAAATATTATTCTTGGCGATGAACTTGAAACAATATCAGATGAAGAGCTTACTGAACGGGTAAATGATATTTCTATATTCGCAAAGCTGAGTCCGTTGCAAAAAGTGAGGGTAGTGAAATCATTGCGCGCCAAGGGTCATACCGTAGGAGTTTTGGGCGATGGCATCAACGATGCGCCCGCCTTGAAGGAAGCTGATGTGGGTATTACAGTTGACAATGCTGTTGATATTGCCAAGGAGAGCTCGGATATTATCCTATTAGAAAAGAACCTTGATGTATTGCATAAAGGTGTAGTGTACGGAAGAGAAACTTTCGGCAACATTATGAAATATATCAAAATGGCGACGAGTGGCAACTTTGGAAATGTTTTCAGTATTCTTGGAGCAAGTGCATTCTTGCCTTTCTTGCCAATGTTGCCCATTCAGATACTTTTTCAAAACCTATTGTATGACTTCTCTCAAATATCTCTTCCATGGGATCATATGGACAAAGACTTTTTGGAGTCACCCAAGGAATGGAAGCCGAAAGGAATACTCAGATTTATGCTGTATATAGGGCCTATTAGTTCTATATTCGATTATGCTTTGTTTGCGATTATGTTCTTTTACTTCAAAGCCAATAGCCCCGATCATCAACACTTGTTTCAGACAGGTTGGTTTGTGTTAGGGTTGGTGTCTCAGACCTTGATAGTACATATAATTAGAACCCGGAAAATACCCTTCATTCAAAGTTGGGCCTCTGCACCAGTAATAGCTGCAACAACTTTAGTGATGGCTCTTGGAATTCTAATTCCTTTCACGCCTCTTGCCCCCGTGCTTTCTATGGTTCCGCTTCCATTTGCCTATTTCCCATGGTTGATTGGTCTATTGGTAGCGTATAGCTTACTCACACAGTTTGTGAAGAATTTGTACATCAGGAAGTTTGGCGATTGGTTGTAGTAATAGTATTGAATCTTGTTCTTTCCCCTTCTTCTTTGTTAATGAGGGGGGGGGGGAACAAATAGATTATTGTGATGTTTAATTGGTTGTAATATTCAAAGAAAATTCATGAATTTTCTTTACCTACTGCCCTGTTATATGATTGCCAAAGGGTTATCCAACGCGATACGCTTTTAAATCTTAACTTTTATAAACTCTTAATTAATTCTGAACTGCTTTCCACCAATCCGTTTCTTCATAAGCCTTATTAAGCTTTGGCAGTCGCTCTTGTGGAATATAGACAGACAAGCCACTGTGTTTAGGGATAAAAATATTAATCAATTTAGGAGTGCTACGCTTAAATATCACGGCTTTATCCAATAGCACATCCAATTCATTCATCTGAGCATCAGTAGCTACTTGATCAATATAGTCGCGGTAATCAAAGAAAAGATAAGGAAAACTACTCGATCGAGGAGGAATACGATCATAATGTTGAACAGCATCAATCTGATCTTGTGTAAGCTCTGGCGCAACTGTGCGTGTAAAATTTGCCAAAGCCTGCATCTCCGAAGTTTTCACCACACTTATAGCAGCTGACTTATATTCACCTTGCAAGCCATTGAAATAATCGAAAAAAGCTTGCGCAAATCCCTCCAAATCGGGCTTAGTTTTATAAAGTAAACCCAATGAAGTTCTATAAATAGGTTCAAAACCCGGACTCAATACTTCGGGGGCAGCAGCTAAAAGATAGTCTGTTTTGTTGCGCAGAGCAAAGGCTGTTTCTACACTCGACATAAAACACATCTCGGAAGCTATAAACTCAAACATACCATCTGGAATTGCTTCAACAAAATCGTGAAACTCCATTTCTCTTCCATTATCTTCAAAAATAGATCGTGAACCAATTTTTGAACTATTGTCCAAGCCAGCCTCCCATTTCAAAGGATTTATAAAAGCGTTTGCTGGCAACCATCCCGAAGCATGACTAAACAATAACATGCCATAGCTATTAGCCGGAGCAAACAGTTTAGTATCGGCAATTACTTGTCGCAATAGTTCGGGCGATGCCGAGTTATCATTGGTATAAGTGCGTATTGTATCGGATATAACCTCGCCTTTGAGCTTTTTGATGTTTATCAACACAGGATTACCACCTCGTCTGGTGTCAGCAAAAAGAAGCAGCGTGCCATTTATATCCTCATTGCCCCACCCTTCTCTCAATGAAGCATGCACATCGTCCATTTCACCAAACAGACTATTGTCAAGAGCCACATATACCAGCAAAGTGCGGCCAGTGGGTAAAATTGGATCTACTTTCGGGTCTTTCGAACAAGAAAAGAAAGTAAGCAGTATAGAAAATAAAAGGGTGGTGATTATATAAAGATGTTTCATTTTCTGATCTATTTTAAATGCCTATCATATAGCAATATCAAGTAACAAATCTAACGCTTTTTTTTGTATGTTTGTTCTCCTAAACTTGTTTAAACTAACATAAACCTATTGATAATGAAATCAGGCTTTTCGCTATTCATCCTACTACTATTTAGCACGCTTACTTTTACGCATTGCACATCGCCAAGCGAAAAGATCACCAACAAGGGGCAGATGGAGCAGCCTGTTGCCTCGGCTGTAATGGAAAGCTCTTCTCTCAACTCCTTTCCTCTACCTACTGTACCTGTTGTAATTACCGATCCCGATGAAGCAATGCTCTACCTATCGAAACACTTTTGGGATCAATTTCCCTTTGCAGATACCACCCTCATTGATCAACCCGATATAACCGAACAGGGCTTTGTAGATTATATTCAGATACTGAACCAGATACCTCACAGCGATGCTGAAAAATCTTTACTCTCCATGTTGGATAAAGCAAAAGAGACGCCTACAATGTATGTCCATTTTGCATCGCTCTATACCCAATATCTGTACGACCCCAATTCGCCCTTCCGCAACGAAGAACTCTACATACCTGTAGTAAACAACTTGTTGAAATCAGGGCTATTGTCAGAGGCCAACCAATCTGTTTATGATTTTCATCAAGAGATGATTATGAAAAATCGTATAGGCACAAAAGCCACCGATTTTGTGTATACCCTTGCCAATGGCGATAAGAAAAAGATGCACGCTCTGCAAAGCAGCTATTTGCTTCTATACTTTACCAATCCTGATTGTCCTGCTTGCGCTGCTTTAACACAAGAGTTGAGCAACTCTAAAGTACTGTGGAGCATGTTTTCGATGAACAATCCTCCTATTCACAACATGCTCACCGTTTTGAGCATCTATCCCGATAGTAATATCGATCAATGGCGCAAAGCATTGCCCAATCTACCTCAAAAACATTGGGTGAATGCCTTCGATGATGGAACAGTGCTCACCAACAAACGTTTGTACGACATTAAAGCCATCCCGACGCTCTACTTGTTGAACAAGAATAAAGAGATCATTCTCAAAGATACTTCGCTGGAAGGAATTGAGGAGTATTTTATGAAACTGGGAAGGAAGTAATTATTAAGAGCAAACAATTTTATCTTCGCGTAGAGAGTGATATTATCTCTAACGCAAAAACCTATAATTTCATTGCAATTTATAAACAAATGTTTAATTTGGACTGTGTATATTTGGCAATTAAATACCATTCTTTTTCAAAACATTTTGCAGGCATGCAAAATGAAAATAAACAGTTGAAACTTGCATCCACCACGGGGAAAATGTTTGGGAACTCATAATTTCTGGAATGTTGCGCTAATTTGTGCCTTTCATGTCTTAAAAGTTCAATTTACGACGCAAAATTTTCTGTTCCTCTATTGTTTTTTCAATCTTACATCGTTTTTAATTTTTTCATGGCATTATACTCCCATATTTAATTAAAAAAACACCCTCTTTGCGATTGAAAACATTTCCACAGCCGTAGATTCCATTTTCATGACATAAACGTGCAATCCACGACCGAGGATTTGACTACCAACTCAATTATATCACTTTTTAGAGTGATTTGTAAAAAATAATGGCCTAATATTTACAGTTTAGAACTTGTGTGATTGGAGAAATAAAAGGATTGTCTGATAAAAAAACTTCGTTACAAGCAAAAACACATTTTTAATGTAGATTTGGGATTGGTTTTCATTACGAAAACCCTTAATTAGTAACTGATAGCAATCCGTAGACCACCCATTTTTTAACAACATTCAACATTCCACACTCCTAATTTTCACCTCCACACTCGCATCAAATTGCTATTTGAATCTCCCACAAAGAAGTAGTTTTAGTAGTATATAAGAAAGGTAGTCACGACTCTTTATAGAACAACAGCAAAATTATGTGTTTAAATTAAGCTAT
>SMER01000266.1_pt1 | contig 11249 bp, 10 predicted proteins | sample 2456411 | NCBI WGS metagenome assembly SMER01 (sample SAMN10132597, study PRJNA489261) | soil metagenome | isolation source: day1 antibiotic-silt loam soil ammended with raw manure from dairy cow... | place: USA | collected 2015-05-01 | reverse complement strand
GTGGCTTTTATCGCAGGCTTTATTGATGCCATTGCTGGCGGCGGCGGTTTACTGACGATTCCTGCGCTATTAATGTCAGGCTTGCCACCACACTTAGTGTTAGGCACCAATAAACTCTGCGCGACCTTTGGCTCAGCAACGGCAAGTTTTGCCTTTTATCGCAAAGGTTTATTCAATCCTAAACAGTGGCGCAATGGATTAATCGCAACAGCCATTGGTGCTGCTTTAGGCGCGTTATTGGCGCAACGATTACCTGCCGAATGGCTGAATCAAATGTTACCGGTGGTGGTCTTTGCTTGTGCATTGTATTTGCTGTTTGGCCGCACACCACAAGTCAGCGAGAGTAGCACGCCGATTATCAAAACCACACGGCAATGGCCACAAGGTCTAACGCTAGGCTTTTATGATGGCGTTGCTGGTCCTGGTACCGGAGCGTTTTGGACGGTGAGCTCTTTGTTGCTCTACCCTCTGGATTTATTACGCGTCAGCGGTGTAGCCCGCTCAATGAACTTTGTCAGTAACAGTGCTGCGCTGAGCATGTTTGTTATCAGTGGTAACGTGGTTTGGGCACTCGGAATCGGCATGGGCGCGGCAATGATGTTAGGCGCGGTAATCGGCGCTCGATTGGCTATTGGCGGTGGCAACCGTTTCATTCGTCCAATGTTTATCTTAGTGGTGATGGCACTGGCGGCGCGTTTAGCGTGGCAGCATTGGTTCGGCGTGGCCTAGACGCTGGGCCACATACAAATCAATTAAGTAGCGTGCGATGGAGTTTTGCGCTGGCAATGGCGGTAAGTTGTGAATGCTAAACCACTGCGCATCTTCGATTTCATCGGGCTGTGGAATAATCTCACCGCTGACGTATTGGGCGTGAAAGCCGAGCATCAGTGAGTGTGGAAACGGCCAATTCTGGCTCGCTATATAGCGTATATCAGCAATTTCTATACTGACTTCTTCGCGTACCTCACGGGCAACGCAGTGCTCAACGGTTTCATTGGGTTCTACATAACCTGCCAAAGCACTGTACATGCCGGTTACAAAGCGTGACGAGCGTGCCAGCAGGATTTCATCACCGCGACTGACGACAACAATCATACTGGGCGCTAAACGTGGGTATTGTTGTAACTGACAGCGATGACATTGCATCATGCGATGGCCGACTGCTTGTTGCATGCGTTGCCCACAACTGCCGCAATAACGGTGTTCGCGCGCCCAAGTACCGACCTGACTGGCAAAGCCCAGCAAACGGAACAATGTTAAACGCCCATCGAGCATAAACTGACGCAAGCTCAGCCAGCTAAATCCAGCCAATTGCACCGGCTGCTCAAGCTCAAGCATAAACACCGGCTCGCCATTGAGGTGACCGATGCCCTGTTCAGCAATAATCGTCTCGCTGAGCTGCGCTGTGAGCCACTGACGCGGAAACAGCACACCGTTAGCATCCGCTAGAAAACGCATGCCATGGTGAGCAACCACTAAACCACCTGCACAGGCGGTATCTGGCATGCCTTGCTGCCAATCCAGATCTCCCATCATGGCGTCATGCATTTACGCAGAGGCACCCAGCGCACGTAAGCTTTCATCCGCTAAATCAAGCACGCTGCGGTTTTCTTTGGCATGCAAAAGCACGCCGCCTTCTAAGTAATACTCAAGGCTAGACAAAGCATCCGCCAGAGTATCGAGCATGTGCTCGGATGGCGTCACTGTGGCTTCTAGCATATTCTGCTGAATGTAGCGTGCACAGGCACCAACTTGCTCAGCAGCACGCTCTTGATCTAAGAACAATAAGCCGCCTCGTACGTTGAATAAGCTGCTTGGCACGTTGGCCAAGTGCATTTTGTCGCCATCAGATTCAAGGTATGCAGTAATCGCGCGCTTAGCTAAGCTCAAACCACTTTTTGCTTCGTCATTGACAACAATGCGCGCTTCTAAAAGCTGGTGCTTAGCAAAAGATTCAGCTTCATTAACTGGTTCATTCTTCTGACTTTGCGCTTGACGCTCACCACGCTCAAGGCCTGACACCATGCTTTCCACATACAACAAGGCATCGGCTAAGGCTAATAAGGCACCATCATCAACCGTTTTGCAGTCGGTCCAACTTTCGACGACATGCAAGTGTTTCTTTAGCGAGTTAGCCGCAGCACTCAAACCAACCATGGCTAATGTTTTTTCCAGACGCGCGAGGATTAAATGCAGGCTACCTAACACTTCGCTTTGCGCTGTGCCGCGCTCAACCAAGTCGAGTAAGTCTTTAGCCGCGGTAAGCTCGTCACGAATCGCTGCTGAGAGCGAGCGCAGAACGTTTCGTCCTGGGCCGGATAAACGCTGATACTCATCTTCCAGCATGTGGTCGGTGAAAGGTAACGACGGCAAATTAGCCAGATTGCGTACCTGCTCGGCCAGTTCACCGCTGGTATTGGCCAAAGCAATCAAGTACAGCAGATCTTTGATAATGCCGCGTGGACTGACGTAATGACTGCTGTCAGTCTGCAACTTAATTTCACGATCGACACGGGAAAAAAGCTGCTTACGGCTCTTTTTAGGCAGCAATTGCCCATCGGCCTGCGACTCTAATGCCGCAGCAGCCACCCAATATAAATGGCTGGACGGTTGTCCGGCATACAGGCGATCTAAACGCTGCATAGCACGCATCATTAGGCGCAAGCTGGCTTGAACATTTTCATCGCGAATAAACGCTAGTAAACCGACTTGATACATGTGACGTAAACGGCGTGCCTGCAATAAGACATCTGTCGCGCTGGTCATTGTTGAAGCAACTACTGGGCGCTGTACATCAAGGCGCGCAGCAAAAAAATAACTTTCCGGCAAGGGTGTTTGTTTGCCAGCAACTCGCAACTTATTAATCGCGGGCAACAACAGCTCCGGCATTTCAACCCAATGCGTTTCTAACTGCTCTAAATAGCTGCGTAACACATGCAGGGCATTATTAATCGCGGTTAACTGATCATTGCGGTCATCTGTTGCACCGGTAGGAATATCCATCGCTAAGACGCGAGTCTCTTCTGCCAACTGCTCTGCGCCAGCCAGTTCGACCAATGACAAGATGCCTTTAATTTGCTGCAAATTGCTCACGGCATTTTGCAGCAATGCACCATTGTCTCGAGCCTCAAGAAACTGCTCCAGATACTGCTGTGTTTCCGCCATGGTGGCGAAGAGCTCATCGCGAACCATGCTTAGGGACGTTGCTCCAATAACCATGCCTAGCATCCTGTTCTAAAAATACATTGCAAAATATCACACAACACTAATAGCTTTTACTACTGATAAACAAGCTTCAGAGTCACAGACGGTCAATCACTTATACTACCAAGGCTATAACCATGAAGTGCAGTGAGTTCTTCAGAGTATGCGGTGTTTAACAAACCCACCGCATCGAATTGTTATTTAGTCTTTAAATTCAGGGGTTTGCTTGCTCATGTGTGCAGCCATAGCAACACGTAAATCTTCTGCCTGCAGCATCGCGGCGTTCCACGTCGCAATATAATTAAGACCATCGGCCACCGTATGATCGCGCATATAACGGATCATCTCTTTACTGCCCTGCACTGCAATCGGAGACTTTTGTGCGATCGTGGTAGCAATCGTAAAGACCGCATCCATCAAAGCATCTTGATCAGCATAGGTACTATTCACTAAGCCAATGCGCTGTGCTTCATCACCCAGTACGGTGCGACCGGTATAGGCCAACTCACGCATCATGCCATCGCCAATAATGTGTGGAAGACGCTGTAACGTGCCGACATCAGCGGTCATACCCACATCAATTTCTTTGATCGCAAACTGCGCATCAACGGTGCTGTAGCGCATATCGCAGGCACTGATTAAATCAATTGCGCCACCCAAGCAATAACCTTGAATTGCTGCTAACACGGGCTTACTGCAATTATCAACGGCGTTAAAGGACGACTGTAACTCTTCAATTTTACGTTTCAGTGCGCGTGCGTTACGCCCAACTTCTTTACCGAGTTGGCCACCGACTTGCGCCAGTAACATCAAATCAATACCGGAAGAAAAGTGCTTGCCGGCACCAGACAAGACAACAACGCGTACTTCAGGCGTTTCTTCAATCCAAGCAAAAATATCGCGGATCTCTGACCAAAAATCAGCATTCATCGCATTAATTTTGTCGGGACGGTTGATTTGCACGTGAGCAACTTTATCGTTTAACTCGACTTTAAACGCTTTGTAATCAGACACAGTGTGATCCCCTAACCAAGATTATTTTTTCAGTGCGTATTCATTTCTTATGTGCGACACACTATAGCAAGCCGTCAAAAAATGTCGATAATGCCACAAGTCTTGGCTTTTCTAGAGTCTAATCAAGTTTTCCGCTGAAACTCTTTGAAACACTTGAAATTTGCAACCCTGAAGCAGAGAGTATGCGCATCTTTTTCGGGGATAGAAAAATGTCCAAATCTTTTGCTGCTGCTTTCGGGCGCAACTTCTTAGGGCAGTCGCCCACCTGGTACAAACAAACTATACTTTTCTTCTTAATTATCAACCCCTTAGTGTTTTTAAGCTTAGGTCCAGCAGTGGCTGGTTGGTTGTTGGTGGCTGAGTTTATCTTCACTTTAGCCATGGCGCTAAAATGCTACCCATTGCAGCCTGGCGGCTTGTTAGTGCTGGAAGCGATTCTGATGGGACTGGCCACACCAGACGCACTTTATGCCGAACTGGTGCACAACTTCCCGGTGATCTTGCTACTGATGTTTATGGTGGCCGGCATTTACTTTATGCAGGACCTGCTGCTGGCGTTGTTTTCACAAATTTTACTCAAGGTGAAATCTAAGCTGCTGCTGAGTCTGATGTTTTGTGCGCTGGCAGCCTTTCTCTCGGCATTCCTCGATGCGTTAACTGTTACCGCAGTGATTATTAGCGTCGCCGTCGGCTTCTATTCGGTGTACCACAAAGTGGCTTCGGGTAAGAGTCCACGTGAAGACAGCAACTACGGTTCTGACACCGATGTGATTGAACTGCACCGTGAACACCTTGAAGAGTTTCGCTCGTTTTTACGCAGCTTATTGATGCATGCCGCAGTTGGTACAGCTCTAGGCGGCGTCTGTACGCTGGTCGGCGAGCCACAAAACCTGCTGATTGGTAAAACCATGAGTTGGGATTTCATCACCTTCTTTAAACACATGGCTCCGGTTTCACTGCCGGTGCTGGCCGCAGGTCTAACAACCTGTGCGATCTTGGAGCATTTCAGCTGGTTTGGTTATGGCGCGAAATTGCCTAATCCTGTGCGTAAAATCCTTGCCGACTTTGATCGCGAAGAGCGCAAGCGCCGCACCAACTCACAAAAAGCAGCTTTAGTAGTACAAGCCATTTCTGCCGTTGTGCTGATCCTTGGTTTGGCTTTCCACGTGGCTGAAGTGGGTTTAATCGGTTTATTGATTATTGTTTTAATCACTTCGTTGAACGGCATCACCGACGAGCATCACATTGGTCGTGCATTCCAAGACGCCCTGCCGTTTACCGCATTATTGGTGGTGTTTTTCGCAGTGGTTGCGGTGATTCAAGAACAAGGCTTATTTGCTCCGGTCATTGAGTATGTTCTGAGCATGCCGGTTGATCAGCAGCCTTCGATGCTGTTTATTGCTAACGGTTTCTTATCGGCGATCAGCGATAACGTCTTTGTTGCGACGATTTACATCACTGAAGTTGAAAAAGCCTTCAAAGCTGGCCAAATGACGCAAGAGCATTTCGATCTGCTGGCGATTGCAATCAATACTGGAACCAACTTACCTAGCGTGGCGACGCCTAATGGTCAAGCAGCGTTCTTGTTCTTGCTGACCTCGGCGATTGCACCATTAGTGCGCTTATCCTACGGCCGTATGGCCTATATGGCGTTGCCCTACACTATTGTTATGAGCTTACTCGGCTGGTGGGGTATCACTCACTGGGCATAAAAAAACCGCGACAACTGATTTCTAAGTTGTCGCGGTTGGCTTAAAGCCGTATCGCTTTACTCATCCCAGGCCAGCTCAACACCGCTGGCCTTTTTTATCTTCTGCAGAAACGCTTGGTGCGCCTCCAACTCTGCTGCAGTCGCAGTGACCACAGACAAAGGGGCGCGATCAGCGGCAAGACGACTGATTTTAGTCACGCTGACAAAACCACCACCGGCATCACCGCCATCACCGGCCAATGACAAGTTGGTTTGACCACCCGTCATTGCTAGGTAGACTTCAGCAAGAATCTCCGCATCCAGCAAAGCGCCGTGCAGGTCACGTCCTGAGTTATCAACACCGTAGCGTTTGCATAAGGCATCGAGGTTGTTACGCTGCCCTGGGTGACGCTCACGTGCCATCACCAAGGTGTCTAAAACGGTGCAATGTTCAGTCACATCGGAGCGATCCGACTGTCCCAACAAAGCAAATTCATTATTGATAAAACCGATATCAAACGCCGCGTTATGAATCACCAACTCTGCGCCTTCGATAAACTCAAAAAACTCATCGGCGATATCTTTAAAACGCGGTTTGTCTTTTAGGTATTCATCGGTAATACCGTGAACCGCAATCGCGCCTTCATCAATGGTTCGATCAGGCTGCAAGTAGACATGATAATGACGCCCAGTAGGCTGGCGGCCCTGCAGTTCAATACAACCAATTTCAATGATACGGTGACCATCGGTGACGGGCATCCCCGTGGTTTCAGTGTCTAAAACGACATATCTCATGCAAACAATTCCTCTACACCACGGTTAGCCAACTGATCGGCACGCTCATTACCTGGATGACCGGTATGACCACGCACCCACTGCCATTCAATCTGATGTCTTGCCACTTGCTCATCCAGTTGCTGCCATAAATCGACATTTTTTACCGGTTGTTTAGCGGCAGTTTTCCAATTGCGCTTTTTCCAATTAGGCATCCACTCTTGAATGCCCTGCATGACATATTTGGAATCCGTCACTAAACGCACTGGGCAGGATTTTTTCAGCTCAGCCAAGCCTCGAATCGCCGCAGTGAGCTCCATACGATTATTGGTGGTCTCGCGTTCGCCACCCCACAACTCTAATTCTTTGCCTTTGTAGACCAACAATGCACCCCAGCCACCGGGGCCAGGATTACCTTTACAGGCACCGTCGGTAAAAATATCCACTTTATCTGTCATGTTCTTCGCTATGTTTAAAGTTACTTTGATGTGTTGTCTGCGCAGCAACCACGCTGGGCTGCAGTTTTTGCACTTTTAATTTCGATGATTGTACTTGCGGATGCGCACCATGCACCATTTTACGGGCAACTAACATGTAACAGCCACCTAAAGGCGCTTTTTTCGCTGCGCCGTAGCGCTCCAGCCACGACAATTTGTTTTGCACCGCCGAGGCGGTAAATAAAGGTTGGTAAGCAGCAAAACTGCGCTTCTCTAAGGTAAAGCCCAGTACTGCCAACCAATCAGTGATGCGCGCCGGAGGCAAACAGTAGGCATGCTTCCAAACGCTGCGGGTAAAGTAACGGTAAACACCGAACAAACTCCAAGCATGTGCGCCGACAATTAGCAGATGCCCACCTGGGCGCACGCACTGCGCTGCTTCGCGCAGAAGCGCATGCGGCGATAGAGCAAAATCCAAACTGTGTTGGAGCACCACCACATCGACAGCATCCGCAGCAATTGGCCAGCGATCCTCAACGCAATGCATCTCAACATCTAAGCTGCGATCACCCAAGCTGACTTGGTGACGAATACTCGGGGTCGCAATCATGCCAGCCGGCGGATTATAAAACAGTACAAAACTGCCAAAATGTCTGGCCAACTGTGTCTGTAGCAGTTCATTTTCCATGGTGCTGAGCAACTGCCCTTTACCGGTTAAAAACCACTGCGCAACCGAGCCCGCTAACACTTTACGCGAGCGCGTCAGAAGTCCAGAAAAACGTTGTAATGCCATACACTGCTGCCCACCTAAGTTGACCCTGACCGCGAAAAGCTCAATGACAAACATGCTAAGCTGTCGAAAAGGCTGCTTAGGAGCTTGTCATGCTTACGTTTACCGCTTTACCTGCATTTAATGATAACTATATTTGGCTGCTGCAAAACTCCGACACGCTGCATTGTGCAGTGATTGACCCTGGCGATGCGCAGCCAGTGTTGGATTGGTTAGCCGCCAACCCACAATGGCAATTGACTGACATTCTAATCACCCACCATCACCATGACCATGTCGGCGGTGTCAGCCAACTCAAACAGGCGACTCAAGCCAAAGTAACCGGTCCTGCTCGTGAGAAAATACCCAGTTTAGATCTGGCCGTCGACGAAGGTTCCCAAATCGAGTTGCTTGGTCATACCGTACAGGTTTTTGCGGTGCCCGGACACACGCTGGGTCACGTCGTTTATTTTTCTGACGACACTAAAAATACACCTTGGCTGCTCAGCGGCGATACTTTATTTGCCGGTGGCTGTGGTCGCATCTTCGAAGGCAGCGCTGAGCAAATGTATGCCTCTTTAAGCAAGCTTGCTGCGCTGCCTGATACCACCTTAGTGTATTGCACGCATGAGTACACATTAAGCAACTTACTGTTTGCGGTTGCCGTCGAGCCAGGCAATGCAGAACTGGCTAAGCGCTTGCTGGAGGTGCAGCAATTACGCGAACAGCACCTGATTACTCTACCCAGCAACATTGCCCTAGAAAAAGCCAGCAACCCTTTTCTGCGCTGTCTAGAGCCTTCAGTCAAAGATGCTGCAGAACAAAAAGCGCAAACAACTTTGCAGTCCGCCAGCGAAGTGTTTGCAACTTTGCGCACATGGAAAGATACATTTTAAGTTCACATAATTGACCAATGAACTTGACCCTAGCGATTGAGCTTCCTAGAATCGCGCAAACTTTCTGAAAAGCATATTGATTGATGCCTGTTATTTGCCGAAATAAACTACAGATAACCCAGCCCATTCGTCGCAATTTTGCACTGGCGATGTTGGCGCTGGTAGTGGCAATAAGTTCAGGTTGCCAGACCTTTAATGGCTCAACTGACGATCCATCCCAGGCATCCAATCAACAACACAAAAGTAAAGATGGTTTTATTGTTGGTCTTGAAAACAACCCTAACTGGGTTAATGATGTTGACACCAACCAAGAAACTGATGCTTGGCAGCGGATTCGCCAAGGCTTTCAGTTACAAGACCATCTAGACAACCCTCGTATTGATCAACAGCGTTTATGGTTTGCCAGCCGCGGCCGTTCAATCGAAATTATCTCTGAACGCAGCAACCCCTACCTGTTCTACATTATTGAAAGCCTAGAAGCGCGCAATATGCCGCTCGAATTGGCGCTGCTGCCGATGATCGAAAGTGCCTATGATCCACTGGCCTATTCACGTTCACATGCATCAGGTTTATGGCAGTTTATTCCATCCACTGGTCGTCACTTTAAACTCACGCAAACCCATTGGTACGATGCTCGTCGCGACATTATGGCCTCCACTGAGGCGGCGCTGACCTACCTTGAATACCTGAACAAGATGTTTGATGGTGACTGGTTATTGGCTTTAGCCGCTTATAACGCTGGAGAAGGCACAGTTGGCCGAGCGATTAAGCGCAATATTGATCGTGGCTTACCAACCGACTATTGGAACCTTAATCTGCCTGCAGAAACTCAAGCCTATGTGCCCAAATTACTGGCCGTCGCGCAGATCATTAACGCCCCTGAAGCCTACGGCATCAATCTAAGTCCAGTGGCCAATGAACCCTACTTCACCCAGATTCCATTGAAGCAACAAATGGATATCTCACAGCTCGCACAACTCGCACAAGTCAAAGAAGATCACCTGTTAAAACTCAACCCTGCCTATACCCAGGGAATCACTTTCGGCGGACCTAAACACTTATTAGTACCCACAAAAAGTGCTGAGTTGTTGGCTGCTAAACTAGCCATAATGAAGCCCAGCGACATAGTCCAGTGGCAACAATACACCGTGCGCGGCGGTGATAATTTGTCAGCCATTGCCAATCGCCATTTCGTCACCACAGGCTTAATTAAAGACATCAATAAACTGCCTAACGACAACTTGCGCATTGGCCAAGTGCTCAACATCCCGAAAAGCCCAAGCGGTGCCGCTGGTAACTTAGCCCAATACAATCGCCCTGCCGTAGCAAGCCCAAGCCGCAGTTACACAGTGCGTAAAGGCGATACTCTTTCACGCATTGCCGCGCAACATAAAGTTTCAGTGACGGATCTTAAACGCTGGAATAACTTGTCATCCAATGCGCTCAAAATCGGTCAAAACCTCAGTTTAACGGCCAACAGCAACCCGACTGTTCATCGAACCGCAGTGGCTACTTTGTATAAGGTGCGTGCCGGTGATTCACTGTATGGCATTGCCAAGCGCCATAAGGTCAGTTTAAAACAACTACAAAACTGGAACCCAAAAATTAGTACAGCGCTAAAACCTGGACAAACCCTCGCACTCTACCTATAAAAGACTTGCCCCGTTAGTTGAGCCCGATAGTGCCAATCAACCTTAGTGTCTTGATGAATGTATGACGCTGCGCCAGCCGATCAAGTAGACTGTGGATATTGAGTGCCTGTTTTTTATGGATTGTGTGTCTTATGCGCGTGTTTCTTTTTTTCATTGCTGCTGTGCTTTTTAGCCCATCCATCTATGCCAGCTTAGTCACCAAACACGGCTATGCTCAGTTTGAACAACTTAAATATGACGCACAATTCACTCATTTTGACTGGGTCAATCCGCACGCGCCCAAAGGTGGCAGCGTACGCTTAATGGCGTTCGGCACCTTCCCTACACCTTAAAAGGCACCAGCCCAATCGGCACAGCTGATTTTGCCAGCTATGGCATTAGCGAGTTAAACGAACCTTTAATGGTTGGTAGTGGTAATTACGACCCATCCGGTGATGAAGCAGCCAGCGCGTACGGCCTAATCGCTGAAACAGTGCAATACAATGCCAGTCGCAGTTGGGTAGTGTTCAACTTACGCAAAGAAGCACGCTTTCATGATGGCACGCCGATCACGGCAAAAGATGTGGCGTTTTCTTATCGCACTTTATTAAAGCAAGGCCACCCACAATACCGCACGTATCTGCAAGAAGTGGCGCGGGTCGATATCCTCAGTAGTCATCGCATTCGTTTTGTCTTTAAGCGCGCGGGCAACCCTCTATTGATTTTACGCATTGGCGACTTACCTGTGCTGCCTGAACATTACTGGCGTGATCAAGATTTCAGCCAAACCACCTTTAAAGCGCCGCTGGGCAGTGGCCCTTATAAAATCACCGA
>SMER01000254.1_pt1 | contig 11470 bp, 8 predicted proteins | sample 2456411 | NCBI WGS metagenome assembly SMER01 (sample SAMN10132597, study PRJNA489261) | soil metagenome | isolation source: day1 antibiotic-silt loam soil ammended with raw manure from dairy cow... | place: USA | collected 2015-05-01 | reverse complement strand
TTCAATGAATAGTTAGGTGTAAAGCCCCGACAATAAAAAAGTGAAGTAGTCTTGTTAAAAACAAGGCTCGTCACTTTCTAAATGTATCAGCATTACAACTTGTGAAGTAAACCTAAAACATTGTTTTTTCAGATAAACTAAAAGGCTACATCAAAAAACTATGTTACAATGGAGAGAAGGCTTCTATCCTGTTTACGGATAGTGTACCGAAACGGAATAGCAACATTGTTTTGTAGGCGTTTTTCAACAACCTCTTTTACAAGAAAAGAAATGAATTGGAATGGGGTTGGGGAATTAATAACGGCTTACACAAATTGTAAGACTTTCTTTCTGAGTGCACTGCGTTAATACTAAAGTAAACCAAAATACTACTTCTACAAATAAATTAAAAGACTAATCAATTCTACTAAGTTGCGAATTTCATAAGGCAATATGATGTATGGATCAATTATGATAATCTATTTACGCCTGGAAAGTATTCACCATCGACCAATCCTTTTGCGTGATTGTTGCCCAATTATTGCCCCATTACAGTCTTTATTGCCCAATTATGGTTCAATTGGTTCAATTATGGTTCAATGCAATTGTGCAGTTACCATACCAATTATACAATTATTTTATAGAAGTAATCAATTCATAAAATGATCCCGAACCTCTTTGACCAGAAGCTTTTAAAATACCTCTATCAACCAATTCTTTTAAGTCACGTGCTGCAGTTGTTCGAGAACAATCATTTATTTCACGATACTGCATATTCATTATCCGGTCATTTTCTTTTACAAATATCGTAGCTTTCATCTGTATTGAAGCTAAGCCTATTTTTCCTTAATCATTACATCTATAGACAAACTAAAAAGGCTACATCAAAAAACTATGTTGAAATGAAGTGCAGGATTCTATCCATTTTGCGGATAGTGTGCCGAAACGAAATAGCAACATTGTTTTGTTGTCGTTTTTCAACAACCTTTTACTAGAAAAGAAATGAATTATAAAGAGGCTGAGGATTAAATACGTCTAGAGATATTCTAATTTTAGTTTAAAAACAATCCGTTATTATTAGCATAATAAAATGATGTTGTGAAAATTTATTTTCACAACATCATTTATCCTTAGCCAATATTGATATGTTTTAAATAGTTTTGATTATTTATTTTTTAGGCTTCTATCTATAGAATCTTGTTTTTCATCTAATATAATGCTTATATTGCTGAAAGCGTCTTGTGGTGATCAAAATGGCTGAATTTAAAGATGATTTAGTAAGAAATGTTTTTTTATTATTGCCAAAATATTACTATAATCAGTTTTTTTAATTTAAAGAGTGAAATTAATATACATTTGGCGTGAGTTCATAAAAAACATCCAACTTTATATATTTGGTGGAAAATTGGATGTAATATCGCAAATATTGCTAGTGAACATATTGCAAAATGAATAATTATGTGTTTGGAATAGCAACCACAAACGGACTCTCCTGATCAATCAGATCTAAGGCTCTTTACAGGATTGGTTCTAACAGTTCTCCAAACATGCCAGCCAATGGTTAGGAGTGTAACTCCTACAACAAGCAGAAGAGCAAGAAGGAAAGCCTCAACAGAAATATCGACTCTGTAAACAAATTGCTGCAACCATTTTTCTATAAAGTACCACGACAGCGGAAGGGCAATGAGAAAACCCGTTCCCAACCACAATAACATTGGTTTTGTAAGCAACCAAAGAATCTGAAGGGTTCTTGCACCATTAATCTTCCTTATTCCAATCTCTTTGGTGCGTTGCCTAACTGTGTAAAAAGATATACCAAACAACCCAAAACAAGTCAACAAGATACTAATAAGCGAATACATTTGTAACAGTCTCTCCATCTCAAAAATCTTACTATTAAGCTTTATAAAAGCATCCTCAATATCTGTATAGGTGAAGTATTCATTGGGGTAGGTTTCTTGCCACAGCTCTTTTATGCTAGCAATGCCCATTTTGTTGTCTTTACCATCTAGTCGAATCAACATTGTTGACATCGTTTCGGAGTAGTTGGGTATCTTTTCAATTATAACGCCCATCACCTCCTCTTCCAACGACGAGAAATAAAAATTCTCTACCACACCAGCAATAACTGAAACTGAGTCTTCATGATTAAAATATTTAACTAATTGTTCTCCTATCAATTTCTCGGCGGGTATATGCAGCTTATCGGCAAACGATTGATTTACAAACACCGAGTTGGAATGAGCATTAGAGGTGGTTTCCCATGGCTCACCCGCAACTTGATGTAGTTTCAACAACCCAATCAGCTCTTCATCTCCTCCAAGATGAAGTATCATGGCTTGAAACTGCTCTCCATTTTCTCTTTTAAAATCACCATGAATAATCCAAGAGTTCATAAGCGACATGTTTCCTATAGAGAGGTTGTCCACGCCAGGAATATCTCTTATTTGTGTGGCCGTTTTTTGCAACTCCTGACTTCCTTCGGCTGTTCCTTTTTCTATCTCTATCAAATTTTGATATCGACCCCCATGTTTTTTCACCAAACCAACCTGTTTGTTTATAGTAATTGTAGCAATTATCAATGCAATGGAAATAACAAACTGTATTGTAACCATCCCACCAACCCATCGATGCTTCTTTGTCATAAAAAAGTTTTGAATTTCACTTCCTGTAGAACGGGCAATCCATCGACTCGCCAACCAACTCGGAACGATTGTCATCAGCAATATCAGAAGAATTAGTATCGGAAAGAAACCGTTGCTATAAAAGAAAGAAGCAGAGAATTCAGCATCCACCACTTGGTTAAAAAATGGTAGCAAGTCGTGCATCAATGGCAATGCCAAAACAAATGAAATAGAGACAATAAATAAGGTGTCGAGAAATATCTGCAAACGGAGATCAATCTGTTTTGCACCCATCAGCTTTTGTATCTGTAGCATTTTCACTTGTTGCAACAGACGTGAAAAACTTATATTTAAGTAGTTGAACAGTGCAATAATGAGCAATAATAGTGCCGATATCAATCCTACCATCAAAAGCGTATCATTCCGATAGTGCCAGTATTCTACTCCTTGTTGCTGGTAGCGTGACGAGAGGGCATCGTGGAGCGACACAAAATAGTACTGTCCCCCAGCAAGCGTAGGAACATCATCGTTATAAACCTTCTCCTCAAATTGTTTTAGATTGGTCTCCTCTGGCATCCTTAAAAGCGTGGGGCCACCCCAATTTGTTTCGGGATTGCAGATAAGCGCATTAAAGGTTATGGCCGACTGTTTACGTGATTTTGCAACAGCTCCAATGGTGTAAACTTTTCTTTGAACTGCATCAAAATCGTCTTCATAAACAACAACTTGCTCTCCAATTACATCTACTCTTCCAAAAAGCTTCTGTGCCTGTTTTTCGCTAATCACCATCGACTGCGGATTGTTTAAAGCATCCCAACTACCGTAAAGTAATTCAAAAGGAAAAAAAGATGTAAAAGAACTGCTCACATTAAGTATCTCAATTGGGTCGAAACGCCTATTATCAACCTCAATATACTTAATAACCGAGCTATTCAACTGAAGATAGTCTTCCACTTCAGGGTAAGTTCCCTTCATCTGTTCAGGTATACCAGCTCTCATATAAGCCACCTTCTCTCCCGGTGTAGAAGGCATATCCTGCATTACCCACACCATTCGTTTGTAGTTGGGATTATTTTTCTCAATTCCCTGTTCATACACCACAAAAGAAAACAGCAGATTAAAAAAGGCTATACCTACGGTAAGGCTTATGAGAGAAATTAATGTGAACGTCTTGTTACGCCACCAGTTTCTGAAGATGAGTTTACATGTTGTTTTAAACATTTTTATTCTATTTAAAAGTTATGGGATATTATTTACTTTGACAACCTTAAATGATTGATACTATGAAGATTCTCAGAGCACCACTTCTGGCACTACCTTACCATCAAACAAATTGATAATGCGCCCAGCATACCCAGCATCATGTTGGCTGTGTGTAACCATTACAATGGTTGTTCCCTCCTTATTAAGTTCGGTAAGTAAGCTCATCACTTCCGATCCGTTGCGACTATCGAGGTTTCCTGTAGGTTCGTCGGCAAGAATCAATTTGGGGTTGGCAACCACAGCACGAGCAATAGCTACCCGTTGTTGCTGTCCACCCGACAACTGTTGCGGGAAATGCCTGTCCCGGTGGGAGATAGCCATTCTATCCATTGCTTCCTTTACACGCTTTTTCCGTTCCGATGTTGCAATTTTCATATACAGAAGTGGCAACTCTATGTTTTCATACACATTCAACTCTTCTATCAAGTTGAAACTCTGAAACACAAACCCTATCACCCCTTTACGCAGACTGGTTCGCTGGTTTTCTGTAAACTTAGACACATCAGTTCCATTCAAGAAATAGCTCCCTGATGTGGGGTTGTCCAACAATCCCAGAATGTTCAGCAGGGTGGACTTTCCACATCCCGAGGGTCCCATCACGGCAACAAATTCACCCTCATTAATTTCGATACTCACTTCGTTCAATGCCCATGTTTCTACCTCATCGGTGCGGAAGATTTTCTGTAAGTTTTCTGTTTTAATCATAATCTTTTGATGCTATATATTTTATATTATATAATTTACCCAAATCATCTAATTATCAATTCATCCACATCGCCAAATGATGCGTAACCATTTACTATTACCCTGTCGCCTGGTTCCAAGCCGTTTATAATCTCATACTGCACAGGGTTTTGTCGTCCGATAGAGATGGAAGTACGTATGGCACGATCGCCCGTCTCATTTAGCTTGTAAATCCATTGTCCGCCAGTGTATTGATAAAAATCGCCTCGCGGCATTACAATGGCACTCTCTGGTTGTCCCAGCTCTATCTGCACACGGTAGCTCTTTCCGATGCGCAGATTATCAGGTTGTTTGTCCGTGAAAACCAAATCTACCCTAAACTGTCTGTCCTTCACTTCAGGAACCACCTTAGATACGCGCAACGCAAATTTATTGCCCTGATAGGTAACCGTAGCAGGGAGTCCCACCGTCAGACGATCGATATAGTACTCGCTTAAATTGGTATGTATCTTAAAATTATCCATCACCTTAACTTCTCCAATATTTTCTGACGAACCTACACGCTGTCCTTGTGTGACATTCAAAAAACTGAGTTGACCATCAACCGGCGCCCTTACTTCCAAATTGTCCATTCTGCTGCGGGCATGCACAACACTTTTGCGAGCACGCTCTAGCTCTTTGTCCATCAATTCTCTACGCAACAGCGTTGCTGCGCTGTCTTGTTTCAAACCTTCTAGTTGCAACAACGTGCTTTTATTTCTGTAGTCAAACTCTTCTTGCTGCACATCAAGTTGAGCCCTACTTTTCACACCCATCTTAAACTCTTCCTCACCAAGTTGCAAATCCTTCTTTATGCGGCTCAATTCGTAACGAGCCTGCAGCGACTGTTGTTGCAAAAGTATCGATTTTTGCTCCATCTCCACTTTTTTCTCCTGATAAAGAATTCTTTGTTTCTCCCACTCATCTTGTTGTTCATCTATCACCCTTTCTAGTTCTGGGTTTTGTAGTGTTAGTATCAGTCCATCCCTTTGAAGCATGGCCCCCTCTTCTGCCACAATCTCTTTCACTATTCCCGTCTCTAAGGTGTTGAGCCTTATGGTAAGTATAGGTTGCACAATTCCCTCTGCATCCACATAATCGAGAAAATGATCTTCCGTTACATTGCCAATGATTACTTTTTCTTTGTCAATCCGCTGTTTTTTTCCACCAGACAGATTAGTCAACATAAAAATTAGAAAAAGCAAAAATAGTACTCCTCCAATAATCGAATACCTGTGCTTTCGCACAAATGATTTTTTTGGTAGTTGTTTGTCCATCGATGTATCACGTGATTCGTGAAATATCTCGCTGTTATTTGAATTATTAGTTGAATTGTTCATGCAAATTGATTTTAAAATAGCTGTTCCGTAACAGTAATAGGAGCGTTTAACCGAAAATCATACCCTGTAATGCTTCGTAGCATATAATAGAGGTTCCAATAGTTGTGCAACGCATTAATATAGGCACGCTGCGAACTATCTTTCTCGGCAATGGCAGCATTAAGATCTAGCAGAGAAGACCTCCCTAGCAAATAGAGCCTATATGCAACCTCATTTCTTTGGGCAGCACGCTCCGATGTTTTTTTTGCAATTGCTACCCTATTAGCTTGTTGATTAAACTGTTTTACTAGCTTAATCACGTTAGATTTAAAATCGGTACGTGCTTGTGCTATTTCAGTTTTGGTTTTTTCGAGGTTGCTCCTTGCCACCTCTACACGTCCTTTGCCTACACCCCAATCTACCAGTGGAATGCGAATACCAAGACTTACTAATTGCTGATCCATCGGATGCCGATAGGCGTCGCTCAGTCGCTCTGCTGTTTGTGTCAATCCCACTTGCATATAAAGATCGGCTTTAAATCCGCGCGATGCCTTTGCCTGCGCCACATTGCTCTGGCTCTGTAACTGTTGCAGCGAATATAGCTCAATATCCGGACTATTTTGCAAAGCAAAATGGAGTGCATCTTCAACAGGAACAATAAAAATAGGCACATCGCCGTTCACTACTGCACTTATCTCCACATTATGGCGTATACCCAAAAAGCTGCGCAAATCCTGAACACTATTATCCACTTCAATACCTGCGTTAAGTTGGTTGCTCTGCTCGGTAAGATGATTTATCTCCAATTGCAACATTTCATTCTCTGTTATAGTACCAATATTGTACCTTCCCTTTGCATACCTAAAGAGGGTATCTGCCGCAGCATAGTTGTAGTTGGCAGACTGCAATTTGCTTTGTGCTGTGGCCAACTCAAAAAACTTATTGGTAGCCATAGCCGCAACCAGCTCTAGGGTTTCAGAGTAACTCTTTTTAGCTTCGGTGTAGCGGGTAGGCTCTATCTTCTTGTCCCATTTAAGATGGTTATATCCAAACAGACTTTGCGAATAGCCTACCACAACGGGGGTGGATTTAAAGGAGTGTATCTTATCAGAAAAAAGATCTAGTCGCTCCACGCCCGTTTCTAAAAACAAATTCCCTCCAAGAAAAGATACATTCTGATTAATAGTAAAACTGGCATTGTTAAGCAACTGATCTCTTTGCAAGAAACTATCGCTTCCATCTGGCAGGGTTACCGAATTGATAGAACGGTTGAGAGAGCTAAAGCTATTGAAAGTGAGGCTTGGCAAGTAGTTGGCCTTAAAGGTGCGCCAATTCCAATAAGCAGCACGATACTTGTGCTGCGCAGCCACCGCTTGTGGCGATTGCTCGTGTGCCAATGCAATTGCCTCATCCAATGTAAGCGATAACACTTCCTGTGCATGTAGTGTAGTGCACAGCAACAAAGAAAATAGATACAATGATATTCGTTTCATACATTAATAGATAAACAAAAAGGATGCCACCAATGTAACACCCTATCAAACAAACATATAAGACTAAAACCAACAACAGAGAAGTGTGCACTATCGCACAAACAGAGTGCATTATCGCACCCCTTTTAATCAATAAATGTGTTATATTTGTAGCATCAATAGGTTTCATCGCAGCTGTTGACTATTTATGAAGTAAGAATTATGCAAAAAGAGGGAAATATATTAATTGTAGACGATAACGAGGATATTCTCTTTGCGCTCAACCTACTTTTGAAAACGCATGTAGAAAAAGTGAGGATGACCACACAGCCCGAGCGAATAGCACATTTTATTGAATCGTACAAACCTGATGTGATTTTGCTTGATATGAATTTTCACCAAGATGCTAGTAGCGGACAAGAAGGTTTCTATTGGCTAGATCAGATTCGTAAGATAGACCCAAATGCTGTTGTAATTTTTATTACAGCTTATGGAGATACAGAAAAGGCTGTGAAAGCTATTAAAGCGGGCGCTACCGATTTTATTCTAAAACCATGGGAAAGCGAAAAGTTACTGGCTACAGTCTTTTCGGCTTTGCAACTACACAAAAGCAAAGATGAGATAGCGCAACTAAAAAAGAAGGTAACCGTGCTTGAGAGCAACAAACCACCCATGCCCCAAATTATTGGTGAGAGCCATGCAATGCTATCGTTGCTAGAAACTGTTGACAAGCTGAAAAACACCGATGCCAACATCCTTATATTGGGTGAGAATGGAACAGGAAAAGATGTGATTGCTAACCTGCTATACCACTCATCGCCACGCGCCAACAAAGCGTTTGTGCATATCGATTTGGGCAGCATTCCAGAAACGCTGTTCGAAAGCGAGCTTTTTGGCTACGACAAAGGTGCTTTTACCGATGCTAAAAATGAAAAGCAAGGACGGTTTGAGATTGCATCGGGTGGCACACTCTTTCTTGATGAAATTGGGAATCTCTCACCCGCTATGCAGTCAAAATTACTGATGGTTATAGAGAAAAGAGAGATTATACGACTGGGAGCTACAAAGCCAACGCCCATAGATGTACGCCTTATTTGTGCAACTAATGCTGATATCCACAATATGACTGACAAGGGTGATTTCCGCCAAGACCTACTTTATCGTATCAATACTATTGAGTTACATATTCCACCTCTTAGAGAAAGAGGGAACGATATTTTGCTGTTAGCCGATTTTTTCAAAGAAAAGTATTGCCATAAATATAAAAAAGAGATCAAAAACATTGTATCTTCAGCTCAGAAGAAATTAAAAGAGTATGCCTGGCCTGGCAATGTCCGAGAGTTGCAACATGCCATGGAGCGAGCTATAATCCTCTCGTCAGGATATACACTCTATGCCGATGACTTTCTGCTTACTCCCGCTACCAAAGGTAAGAGAACTGAGAGCCTTAACCTTGAAGAGCTGGAGAGAGACGCCATAGGTCAGGCTTTAAAGCAGACCGATGGAAATATGACCCGAGCTGCTGATCTATTGGGAATATCTCGCTTTGCACTCTATCGTAAAATAAACAAACAGTAGAACAGATATGATGAAAACATCCTCTAAATATCTATTTACCCTCAAAATAGTAGCTATTGTGTCACTATCGCTAATGGCAGTGTGGCTATTGCTACATAAACTCTATTTTTCGTCGCTTATTCTTATTATTCTTCTCATAGGACTATCTTTCTCACTTTACAACGACAGAAGAAAACTGATAAACCGAATGGAGCGAATGATTGCTGGTATCCGAAATCAGGATTTCACTTTTTATTACCCTCAAAAAGATAGCAACAACGAGCTCAACCTACTTTCTAAAGAAATGAATGAGGCGTTGCAGGTTTTTCGCGATCAGGCCTATCTATCCTATAAAGAGGAGGCCGAAGCCGAAGCGTGGCAAAAACTAATTAGTGTGCTCACACACGAAATCATGAACAGTATTGCCCCCATTATATCACTTTCGGAGACACTCAGTAAAGAACCCGAAACAACAAATATGAGTGAAGAGGAGTACCAGAATATGCGCCAAGGAATGGAAATTATTCATCGACGTAGTTCTGGGTTGCTATCATTTGTAAACAATTACCGCAAGCTAACCAAGATACCACAACCACTCATACAACCTATCGGCGTAGCCAATCTCTTTAAATCAATGCAACTGCTTGTAGAAGCTGAACAAATTCGCTTTACCTACAGTTGTTATCCAGAACAATTACTTATACAAGCCGATCAAACCATGGTAGAGCAAATACTTATCAATCTGCTACGCAATGCCAAAGAAGCTACAGAAAACCAACACAATCCAACTATTAAGATAGATGCCAAACAAGTAGGTAACGAAGTGCATATTACCGTTGCAGACAATGGTAATGGAATATCTCCCGAAGCAATCAACAAAGTCTTTATCCCTTTTTATAGCACTAAAAGTAAGGGTTCAGGAATTGGCCTAAGTCTTTGTCGACAGATGATGACGCTTCATAAAGGTAATATCTCAGTTAGTTCTGATGATGGGGATACACGTTTTACGCTCTTTTTTAAGGTGTAAGTTTATTTATATATTTCTATTTCGCAGCTGCCTTATAAGCTTCAGTATATAGGTTGAGAAAATCAGTTATTGTCAGAATAGCAATATTGATTTTAGTTTGTATCTTTCTTGCTGATTTCAAATAAAAATGACACTTCATATTTACTCAAAACACTCTTCAAATCCCTAGTTCCTATTTGATCATTATAACAATTTAAATAAGAATTACTTAAACTCAATAGAACTTCAAAAAAATCAATCGAAGATGCTAATTCATTCAATTCAATTAATATTTCAATTTCTAGTTCTCGTTATTATCTGAATACTTTTTAATAGTTGCTAACAACATTTGACTTACATGATAAAGGTGCACCTTTCAATCTTATTTCATTATTTATACAAATCACTTCTCATATAGAATTTCAACAGGTAATGAAAAATCAATATTGTATGTTAATTACTGCTAATCAAAAGTCGTAAAACTTTGACAGTATAAAAAACCCGAAACAACACCTTCTACGTGTCATACCGGATTTCACATGATTTTTATATGATTACTCTTTTACCTAAACCTTTCGTCCCTTCCTTTTCTTTGGAGATTCTGACTGACTATTTGCTTTAGTTTCTTTTTTCTGCTGCTTTTCAGATTGAGTTTCCGTAGGATTTGATTGACCTTTCTTTAAAAGAACATCAACCTTTTTAGTTGCTTCATTCGTCTTACCTTCAGAATTCACAGCTACCTGCGTTTTGTGTTCATTGGCAGGAGTAACCTCTTTAGCCTTTGCTTTCGCCTTATCAGGATTGAATCTAACTAAAAAAATCAAGTTGATTTTCTTCTGGGTTTACTTTAATGTATGCATTATATTCTTGTCCAGCTTTATCTTTCAATCCTTTCACATAAATGGTCTTTTCTGACTTTAGATCATTTTGCTGCTTTTCAGTTAACTCAACTCCTGCAAGTGCTTTCGGTATACGCACTCCCAATTCATGGGATTGCTTTTCATTTTGATTTCTAATTTGATTTTGATTATTTTCGGGGAAAATAAATTCAAGACTACGCTTATCTGCATTTATTTGAAGAAAAGCTGAATAGGGAGTATTTTTAGCTGAAATCATATTTTCTACCCACACTGCTTTGCCATCTTTTAAATTGCTTTTTTGTTTTTCATTAAGATCCACTCCACTGATTTTGTCAGGAAATGAAAGTTTATCAGCTTTCATCGAAACCAATTCATTGGTCAGTTTATCAATACTGATGAAAGAAGGAATGGTTTCTCCTGTGAAATAGTTTTTAATATCAACTTTCCGTCCCATATTACCAGTTTTAAGCAGATTTTCTTTATCCTCTTTTGTAAACTCGTGACCAAAATAGGAACGATTAAGTTCCGGTTGTTTGCGTATGCCATGAATGGCAAGAATGACATCACCTTCACTGCCTGGACGAAATGAAATACGAGCATCCGTTTTAATTGTAACATTGCTCATTTTCGCTTCAATTGGAAATGTGTTAGGAGATTTATATCCTCT
>SMER01000236.1_pt1 | contig 11485 bp, 8 predicted proteins | sample 2456411 | NCBI WGS metagenome assembly SMER01 (sample SAMN10132597, study PRJNA489261) | soil metagenome | isolation source: day1 antibiotic-silt loam soil ammended with raw manure from dairy cow... | place: USA | collected 2015-05-01 | reverse complement strand
ACCACATCATAATCTGGTAATCATCTCAAATCTATCTTTTCCTGTTTCATAAAATTTTGCAGAGCTCCATTCATAATCTAAAAAAGAATGAACCAATTGCCAATGAGCTTGAGTTGGATTGTGATGTATATATTCGAGCTTCTGCATGAAAATAGGATAGTTTTGAATTGTTATCCATTTTGCTCTTCTTTCCCAAATATGATATACTCTATCACTTTGAGTAGATAAATACTGGTTTAGAATCATTTGTTTGTTTTCTCTTATCAGTGTCTTAATTATTCTCTGAGAAGTGTACTTTAAGAAATCTCGTTGAAATACTTCTTGCCTTTCTCTAGCTTGTAAAGTTAATATTAGATGTATATGATTAGGCATAATTACAAAACCATGAAGCATTATTCTCTCTTCTTTTACACAATGCCTTAAACTATCAACAATGATTTGCTTATGTAAATCATAAGTTAATAAACGTTGCCAATTATTAATAGTAGCGGTAAAAAAATAAGTATCTATGAATCGCGAATACATGAGTTAAATTTACAACTTTTTACATATATAAGAAGCTATACAGTTTTTGGTTGGTGGCGGAACACCAACCAAAGGGGCGATTTGACTTATCTTTCACACAACCTCACCCAGTCACCCAGTCACCCAGTCACCCAGTCACCTAGTCACCTAGTCTTAGAAATGGTCAATCAACTGTAATTTTCAAACATAATTTCCAGTTATGAAGATTTTGCATTATATTAGTAATATTATCCAAACTTTTGAATATGAATAAGCTACTTATCTGCAGTTTTTTAGCCATTGGGTTATTTTTTGGGTGCAATAAAAAAGAACAAGAACCATTGGAATATTTTAGCTTTACTGCAAATGGGGTGGATTATAATTATCCGCAAGGCGAAACTCCGGGTGGATTTGCAGGTTCATCTAATGCTTTAGGAGCTGGATATGGATTAGGTTTTCACCTATATGCTTTTAGCCTAGAAAACCCTGCCATTCCGGGTGAATTTCGTTTTACCTTCTTTCCAGGAGATCAGATTCCACAACAGGATACTGTTATTTTAGATGGAAGTCAAAATTGGGCAGAAGTTGAAAACTTTATTAATATGGGTAATAACTTTTCCACTAATAGTAATTATACAGGAAAAATAATTTTTACTTAGAGAAGTAAAGAAATGCTATCAGGAACTTTTGAATTTGAAGCGCAACAGCAATATAATGATTCAATCCTTTACATCACCAACGGAAAATTCTCTATTATCCCCACCTTAGAAACTCAATAAATTATAAAAACTCATCCCTGAAATAAGACATGCGGTAAGGAGACCGCGTTTCGAATTGACGCAGTCTTGAGACTACGCCAAACTAAGACTTCACTTTTATTCATTAGCTTTTAGCAGAAACAATAAGCTTGAATTCCAGCTTGAATGAGTTCGACACTGGAGGTGTCGTAGGTTTATAGCACAGATTCAAGATTTAGAATACGACCTTGGAGAGGTCGAATGAAGTATTTTAGAAATAACACCCCAGATTTCTAATCAAACATTGATTTATCCAAGATAAAATTCATCTGCCTATTAGTCTTAAAAAATTTCCCGCAGATCTCACAGATTGCGCAGAAGAATAAGCACCAAAAAATCAATGCGGAAAGCGCAGACTTATAAGTAAAGATTGATATAAAAGATTAAACCCACCTTTCTCCCCCTCTCCCCTTCACCAAGTCTTCCAGTCTTTAAAACAATCTCACCTAGTCTTAGAAATGTCTCCCAGTCTTTAAAACATCTCACCAATCCTTATCTAAAACACGCTGACCCGAACCTTTTTTCTCCTCTTGATTATCAAGAATATCTTTCTCTTCTTCTCTTAAAGCCTGCAATAATCGTTCAGCTTGCTCTGGAGTTAACTTACTATTATTCTGAGGTTTTTCTTGTTCTTTTTGATCTTGTTCGTCTTGTTTATCTTGGTCCTGATCTTGATTCTTATCATCATCTTGGTCTTTGTCTTGATCGCCTTCATCCTTATCGTCTTCGTTGTCTTCGTCATTATTATCATCTGACGATTGTCTTTTCATCAAAGCATAAGACAAATTATATTTTGCATCTCTGTCATTAGGCTTTAGTTTCAATGCGTTTTTATACATTTCAATAGCGGAATCCCAATCCTCTTCTTTCAAATTCACATTACCTAAGTTATAATGTGCCGAAAACTGATCTGAAGTTTTTAAATCTTCATTTTCTAATAACGACTGATAAAAACTTTTAGATTCACTCAACTGCTCATTACGATAAGCCACATTCCCATTTCTAAACTTCAAAAAAGGCATATCACTTAAATGCTCATCAGCTTTTTTATACGACTCCTGAGCAGCAAAGTAATCCCTCTTTTGATAAGCTTTATCCCCTTCTTTAATTGCAGGTCTTCCTTTCCATTGATCCAAAAAACCAGCTGAGGATTGCGCGGATACAGAAAACCGTCCCAACAATCCCATGAATAAAAACAGACTGAATAATAATATTTTACGCATAATCGTATCGCTGTCTTTTAAATAAAACCAAGATAAAGAAACCACTAAAACATAACAAAGCCAATCCCATTAATGGAAATGCATAAGAAGTTGCTACGCCCGGCATCCATGCTTGATATTCATCACCCGCCAATTGCGTTAATGCACTTTGTAAACTTGATACTGTTGTACTGATCAGCTGTAAATTAAAAAACTGCCCTCCTCCTACTTCAGCTAATTCTGTCAACATCGGCACGTTAATTTTTGACAATACTTCTTGGCCTTCAGCATCAATTCTATAAGCACCCGTTTGAGGATTCATGATTTTTCCACCCGCCTCACTCCCAACGCCAACGGTATAAATAGTAATCCCTTTTCTCCTCATTTCTTTCGCCATATTTACCGCTTCTGATTCGTGATCTTCACCATCAGAAACTAAAACCAAAACTTTATTTTTTAAAGCCTCTTCTGAAAACAACTGATCTGCCTTTGAAAAAGCTTCTGCAATTCTTGTACCCTGCAAAGGCATATTATCAGGATGAGCACCTTGCAAATGCATCATAAATAAACTCGGATCGGATGTGATAGGGATTTGAACATAAGCATTTCCTGCAAAAACAATCAAACCTAATCGATCTCCTTTATTTTCTGTTACAAATCTTTTGATAAACTCTTTAGCTTGCACTAATCGAGTGGGAGCCAAATCTTCCGCCAACATACTATTGGATAAATCTAAAGCAATCACTACTTCCTTTCCCTCCTTCAATGCCCATTTTGGAGTACCTCTTTTTTGAGGATTAGCCAAAGCTAGGCTCAAGCTCACTACACCTAAAAATAACAAAACATGTCCTATCCAATGTTTATTCAATCGAAAGTTGGGCAAATAGTCTTTCCAATACTTTCTTGAAAACAAGGACTTTAAGCGTTGTAGTTGTTGACTTCTTTTCCATACAAAAAACAAGAAAATAATCAAAGCAAACAAAACTCCTAATAACCAAAAAGGGTGTTCCAGTCTATACATATTGAACTTTACTCTGAATGCACAAAATTAAGAAAAGCGTCTCATTTACTAAAAACAAAATTAAAGCTTAAGTTTGTACTGAAATTATTTGTTTAGAGATTTAACGTATCATTCTCATTTATAGTATATTAATAAAATGAAACAAACACCTTTTACGGAAAAACACATAGCTCTTGGAGCTAAAATGGCAGACTTTGCTGGTTATAACATGCCTATTTCATATTCTGGCATTAAAGAAGAACACCTTGCAGTAAGAAATAATGCAGGTGTATTTGATGTAAGCCACATGGGAAGCATTATGGTTAAAGGTCCAAAAGCATTGGACTTGATCCAAAAAACAACTACAAATGACGCTTCTCGTCTAAAAAACAATCAAGCTCAATACACTTGCTTTACTAATGAAAACGGTGGAATTATTGACGATTTCATAGTTTATTGTATTGAAGAAAACGACACTTATATGTTGGTTGTCAATGCATCTAACTTAGCAAAGGATTGGGATTGGCTGGTAAAACAAAACACAGAAGGAGCTGATTTAGAAAACATTACTCCTAAAACAGGTATTTTGGCCATTCAAGGTCCAAAGTCATTAGATATTCTACAAGAATTAACTCCTATAGATTTGTCAAAGCAGAAATATTTTCATTTTGACCGCAGCACTTTCGCAGGAGTTGAAAATGTAATCATCAGCGCAACAGGTTATACTGGTAGCGGTGGCGTAGAAATCTATTTCGAAAACGAAGGAGATAATGCTGAAAAAATTTGGTCTGAATTATTCAGAGTGGGTGAACCTAAGGGTTTAAAACCAATTGGATTAGCTGCACGTGATACTTTAAGATTAGAAAAGGGTTTTTGCTTATATGGCAATGAACTGAATGAAGAAACTAATCCTTTAGAAGCTGGCTTAGGATGGGTAACCAAACTAACTAAGGACTTTATCGGTAGTGATAAAATACAAGCAATCAAAGATGCTGGTGTAAATAGAAAACTGGTAGGTATTGAGCTTTTAGAAAGAGGTATTCCAAGAACAGGTTATACCATCGTTGATGAAAGCAACAATGATATCGGTGTGATTTCTTCCGGAACGCAATCTCCTTCATTAAATAAAGCGATAGCTATGGGTTATGTAAAAACAGACTTAGCGAAAGAAGGTCAAGAAATTTTCATTTCTATCCGTAATAAACCGGTAAAAGCGAAGATCGTAAGACTACCTTTTGTATAATATATATTGATATGATTTGAAGAATCCTTTGTCTATTATTTTAGGCAAAGGATTTTTTATGTGCATTTGTAAGGGAGCATTCAAAATAAGAGCTATTTATATATTAATTTGTATAAGTGAATCATATTCTTTAAATTTAGAGGGATAACGAATCTTTTATTAATCAGATATCACTGCCAAACAACATTTCAATAACGAAATCAGATGTAGTCGTAGTTGTCTTTTATCAATAATAAAGTCGTAAATTCGCTAGGCACAGAAAGGGTCTGTGAATCAATTATAATTAATAATTATTTTCCTTTGTCATGGAATCGATGTTAGATAAAAATGTGGGTCAGGTAGAAGTTAATTTGAATGAAGCTTTAAAGCAGTATTTCGGGTTTGACCAATTTAAAGGGGCGCAAGAAGAGGTTATCAAAAGTATTCTGAATAAGAATGACACTTTTGTAATCATGCCAACAGGTGGAGGTAAGTCATTATGCTACCAGTTACCTGCTTTACTTACAGAAGGAGTGACTATTATAGTATCTCCGCTGATAGCTTTAATGAAAAACCAAGTTGACTTAGTCAGAGGTTATAGTGATGACGATCGAATCGCACACTTTCTGAATTCAAGTTTGACTAAGGTGCAACAAAGAAAAGTAAAAGAAGATTTACTTTCTGGGGATACTAAACTACTTTATGTAGCGCCAGAAACCTTAACGAAACAAGAAAATATAGATTTCTTTTCTCAATTAAAAATATCCTTTTTTGCAGTGGATGAAGCACACTGTATTTCTGAGTGGGGTCATGATTTTAGACCTGAATACAGAAAATTGAAGGATATGATGAAAGAAATCAATGATGATATTCCTATCATAGCTTTAACTGCAACAGCAACTCCAAAAGTTCAAGATGATATCGTAAAAAACCTGGAATTAGAAAACACGAATACGTTTGTGGCTTCTTTTAATAGGCCGAATCTTTACTATGAGATTGTTCCTAAAATAAATAAGAATCAAGTGCTTAAACACATGGTTCGTTTTATTACCAAAAAGAAGGGGAAAAGCGGCATTATCTATGCTTTAAATCGAAGAACAACTGAAGAACTTGCAGCGATGTTAGTGGCGAACGGTATTAAAGCTGTTGCCTATCATGCAGGATTAGATGGTAATTTAAGAGCTAAGAGACAGGATCAATTCTTAAAAGATGATGTAGATGTTATTGTAGCCACTATCGCTTTTGGAATGGGTATTGATAAGCCTGATGTTCGTTTTGTAATTCATTACGATATTCCGAAATCGATTGAGAATTATTATCAAGAAACAGGTAGAGCAGGAAGAGATGATGCGAAGAGTACTTGTGTACTATATTACAATTATAAGGATGTAGAAAAGTTAGAACATCTGCTGAGAGACAAGCCATTAAGCGAACGCGAAATGGGTCATCAGTTGATTTCTGAAATGGTTGCTTATGTGGAAGCGGGTGCTTGTAGAAGAAGAATGTTATTGCATTATTTCGGGGAATTTTCAGAAATAGATAATTGTCAATTTTGTGATAATTGCTTGAACCCTAAAGAACCATTAGACGTTAAAGACAGTGTTAAAATTGTTTTAGATGCCATTGAAGAGTTGAATGAAAGATTTGGTATTGATTATATAGTAGATGTTGTTTTAGGGAAAGAAAACCCTCAAATCAAAACATATAAACATGATCAACTAAAAAGTTTTGGCACAGGATTAATAATGGAAATGGAAGTTCCTTTCTGGGAATCTTTAATCCGTCAAATGATGTTAGAAGGGTTTATCAGAAAAGATATTGAAGAGTATGGTTTATTGAAAATCACAGATGAAGGTAGGAATTTCTTAAAAAAACCTTATTCTATTCGTGTTTCCATGAATCATGAGTATAGAGATTTAGGTGAAAATGATTATGCTGAGGAAGAAAATGGTGCTTCTTCTCACTTAGATCCTAAACTTTATGAAAGTTTATTAAAGATCAGAAAACAAGTTGCGGAAAAAAACAATTTACCTCCTTATACTATTTTCTTAGAACAGTCTTTAGAAGATATGTGTATCAGCTACCCCACGACTCAAGAAGAAATGTCAAGAATATTTGGAGTCAGCAGAGGAAAGGCTTTAAAATTTGGAAGACCCTTCTTAAACCACATCGTAGAGTATGTGGAAGAAAATGATGTGATTCGTCCTGACGATTTTGTCATGAAAAATGTGGTGAACAGAAATGCGAATAAGATTTATATCATCCAAAATGTAGACCGACAAATTCCTTTAGATAATATCGCTTCCAATAGAGATATGTCGATTGAAGAGTTGATTAAAGCAATGGAAGAAATCGTATATAGCGGCACGAAGTTGAATGTCAATTATCTGTTAGAAGACATGGACGATGAAGAGTTAGAAGATGTGTTAGATTATTTCAAAGAAATTCAAGAAGATAATATTGATGAAATATATGAGGAGTTTAAGGATGACGATATCAGTTATGAACAAGTTCAATTAATAAGACTTAAATTTTTAAGTGATTTCGGAAATTAATATTTCAAAAAGCTCGGAAGTGAATGTCTTTCGAGCTTTTTTATATAATTTACATTATGGATCATGCTATCATTTCTAAATTAATTCAAGAGCAAAACAAGCCTTTACCAGGATTAGCATCACAAAAGAAAATGATGATGTATAATGATGATACTTATAATCCTAATCCGCCCTACGGGAAAGAAAGTGCTGTATTACTCAATATTTATCCCACAAGTGAAAACAAAGTCAATATCATATTTATTGAAAGAGCTTTTTCAGAACGTTCAATTCATAGTGGTCAAATAAGTTTTCCTGGAGGTAAAAAAGAAAATTCAGATCAAGATTTAATAGAAACCGCATTGCGAGAATCTACAGAGGAAATCAATTTGCAAAAGGAAGAAGTCAATATCATTAGGCCTTTATCTCCCATTTATATTCCTGTGAGTGATTATAAGGTTTTTCCTTTTCTCTCCTACTCTACTTCTTTGCCGAAGTCACTGAATGCCTGTCCGAATGAAGTCGCTAAAATCTTACATTTTGATTTAAATACATTAATTGAAAAGCAAGTGTACACGCCAATTGAAACCATTTATAACGTCAGCATGAAAGTCAAAGCTTACCAATCAGGAGATTACATTATTTGGGGTGCAAGTGCTATGATATTAGCAGAATTAGAAGCATTGATTAAACAATAAATGCTTGCTAATCTTATAAATCTTTTAGTGTATTAAACTTCTAAAATCTACAGGGACAATTTTACTCACACCAGGTTCTTGCATCGTTACGCCATAAATCACATCTACTGCTGCCATCGTTTGTTTATTATGGGTAACCATAATGAATTGAGAATTATCCGAAAACTGTCTGATCATCTTGGTAAACTTTTCGACATTCGCATCATCTAAAGGAGCATCCACCTCATCTAAAATACAGAAAGGAGCAGGCTTAATCAGATAAATAGCAAACAAAAAAGCAATAGAAGTAAGTGTTTTTTCTCCTCCTGATAATTGCGTCAAAGTACTTGGTCGCTTCCCTTTAGGCTGTGCGTAAATTTCAATATTAGATTCGGCTATATTATCTGGATCAGTTAATTTCAAATCTGCATGATCGTCTTCCGTGAATAAGGATTTAAAAACAGTGACAAAGTTTTCCCTCACCGCATCAAAAGTCGCTTGAAATTTTTCATTAGCTGTTCTTTCCACCTCTTCAATCGTTTGAAATAAACTGTTTCTGGCGTCTAAAAGATCGTTTTTTTGAGTGAAAATAAAATCATGCCTAAGTTTAATTTCTTGATAAGCTTCAATTGCAGTTGGATTAATCGCACCAATATTTTCAAGTCTTCTTTTGTTCTTTTCTGTCAAAGCAGTCAATTCCTCTAAACTATAGGTAGTTTCTCTCGCGCTTTCTAACACTTCTTCCAAAGACAAACTAAACTCTAAAGTCAGTCGTTCTTTGATTCCAGCCACTTGTAATTTCATTTGTGAAATAGACTCTTCAACACCTTTAATTAAAGTTTCAAACTGTTCTTTTTTTCTACGTATTCCGGAAATCGCTTGCTCGTCTTCCGTTATTTTATTTCTAAAAGCATAATAATCCTTATCTAAAACATTGAGTTTCGCCTCTTCTACTTCTTTTTTAACTAATAAATCCTCCAACTCATCCGTTCCAAAATTCAGCTTACCATCTGTCTCACTTATTTTCTGTTGCGTTTCTTTCAACTGTGCTGATTGTTGCTCAATCTGCAAAGTCACATCTTGTTTTTGTTGCTGTTTATAAACAATCTCTTGCTTCCATTGAGACTCTTTATTTTTCTCTTGTTGTAAAGAAAGTTGAATCAATTGTAAGTTTTGTTGCTCTTGATTCAAGCGAGCTTCCTTTTCTTGATAAGTATTGGTTTTACTTTGTAATTGCTCTTGTGCTTCAGCTAACTTATCTAAAATAGACTGTAAAACCCCTTGTCTATCAGGCTGATTTTCCAATAAAGCTTTCAATTGCAATTCTATATCACTATGTTCCTTTTCTAATAGAACTAATTGCTCTTCAATTTCTTTCTTCCGTTGTGACAGTAGTGGAATTTGAACTTCACATTGCGATAAAGAACGTTCTAATTTTTGGAGTGGCAAAGCTTGAATTCCTTCTTTTAAAACTTTGGAACTTGCATTTATTTCCAATAACTGCGTTGCTGTTTTTTCTAAAAGAACTTGTAATTCTAGAATTTCACTTTCTAATTCATCTATTCGAAAACTACGTCCTATAATTGTCGTTCTTTCCTCTTCAATTCCGCCGCCATATACGCGACCATTAATGATGATTTGTTGATTTTCTAAAACTAAGCAGATTTGATTTTCCCTTTCTGATACAGTTGGCAAATCATTTAAAGTATGAACCGGTACTACTTTTTGAAATAAATATTTAAAAAGCAATTGATACTTCGCATCAAAACTCAATTCTTGAAGCACCTCACTTTCTACATCATCCCATGATTTGAAGAGGTCTTTAATTTCTTCTAAAATCCAAAACCCCACTTTACCTTTTTCCGCTTTTTGTAAAGATTGAATCGCCAATTGAGCCTCTTCATGAGTTTCAACCACATAATAACTCAACCAATCCTTTAAATAAGCTTCGATAATTGCCGACCATTCTTTATTTACACTGAATAACTCAGATAATAATTCTCCTTTAAAACCTTGTGACTTTTGTTCTTCTAAAAAGCGAATACTATCAGAATAGCCTTCCATATTAGCTACTAATGATTTCAATAAATCATGTTCGTTCATCCTTGCATCCAAGCCTCTTAAAGCATTACTTTTGTTTTGCTCTAATTGTTTATAAAGCTGTTCTTGACGTTCTAAATCAGTCGTCATTTTAGCTTTCTCAGCCATGACTTCATCTATTTGCTTCTTTAAATCCTCTTGCTGAGTATTTAATGCCTTGAAATTCTTATCATGTTGCTGATATTGAACTTTATATTGCTCTAATCGTTCGCCAACTCTTTTTCTTTGTTGATGTAAAGCTCCTGTAGATTGATCTTGTACTGCCGCTTCTTTTTCTAATTGAAACCTTTCTTGCTGCAACTCTCCCACCACATTTCGAACCTCATCCACTTCTTTTCTAAAAGTCGTCAGTTCATTTTGTAAAGCTTGGTATTTTTCTTGCGCAATTTCCACTTCCTCTTCTACATACATCACTTTATCGATCTGATCTTCAATCTTTTCCTTCAAGTCTTCCTCTTGTTCATCAATTAAAACCAATTGTAATTTAGCTTGACTAATGATTTGCTGTAGGCTTTGATCGCGATCTTTTAAATGTTGTAAATGTTGTGAAGCTAATTTTCTTTCACTTTCCAAAACTCTGATACTTGCGATCACATCATTGAATTGCTTCTGAAGATAATGTAACTCTTTTTCCTTATCTACCAAAGTCACTTTACGCTCCTGAATAGACGCTTCTTCTCCTGCAATTGAGGCTTCTAAAGCGATCTTTTGATCGGTATATTCGTTCTTTTTATCTTGTAATTCTTGGTAGGAATTGTTGAAATCACCTAAACTAACCTTAGCTAATTCAACACTTAATTCTTTATATTCTGTTCTTAATTGATAATACCTTTCTGCTCGTTTAGCTTGTTGTTCCAAGCTTTTAAGGTTATTGGTAATTTCAAATAACAAATCTTCTATTCTATCTAAGTCTAAATCTGTAGCTGTTAATTTTTGTTGCGCTTCTCTTCGACGAGCTTTATATATAGTAATCCCCGACGCTTGCTCCATCATTCTTCTTCTGCTTCCTTCCTTATCTCGAATGATGTCATCTACCATTCCCAACTCAATAATCGCATAAGAATCACTACTGATTCCGGTATCCATTAACAACGAATGAATATCTCGAAGTCGACAAACTACGCCATTCAATCTGTATTCACTTTCTCCAGTTTTAAAAAACCTTCTGGTAATGGTTACTGTAGTATATTCAGTCGGTAAAATGTTTTTAGTATTTTCAAAAGTAATGGCTACTTCTGCCATCCCTGATGGTTTTCTACTTTTCGACCCATTAAATATTAAATCATCTAAACTATCACTTCGTAGGTTTTTAATGCGCTGTTCACCAATAACCCAACGTATGGCATCTATAATATTAGATTTTCCACATCCATTAGGTCCTACAACACCTGTCACCCGATGATCTAAATCCAAATTGATTTTATCGGGAAAGGACTTAAATCCCTTAAC
>SMER01000233.1_pt1 | contig 11539 bp, 11 predicted proteins | sample 2456411 | NCBI WGS metagenome assembly SMER01 (sample SAMN10132597, study PRJNA489261) | soil metagenome | isolation source: day1 antibiotic-silt loam soil ammended with raw manure from dairy cow... | place: USA | collected 2015-05-01 | reverse complement strand
CCAAACTACTGCGCACTAAGGCCCGCTTGAGCAGTTCAGTTTGTGTGGCAAAGTTGTTTTCAAGGACTTCTTGTTTATCTAGCAGGGCAAGGTATTTTTCTTTCCAATCTAATGCGTTATTTGGCATTGATAATCCATCTTACTGCTGCGCAAACTTATAGGTAGGCGAGGCGCTGGGTAGAATAATATCCATTGAGACCGGTAAGTGGTCAGAAATAGGTACAGGTAGCACCGACATATTGGCAATGTCTAACTCAGAGCTGATTAAAATATGATCTAAGCAACGCTGTGGATTCCAGCTCGGGAAAGTCGCACAGACTTGGGGAGCAGTGAGATTTAGGCTGCTCAGTGGTGAGTTGACTAACAGTTGCTCTGCGTGCGTATTCATATCGCCCATTAAGACGATATGTCGATAATCACTGACAATTTCACGCACATAATCCAATTGGCGAGTCCGCGCACGTGTGCCTAAAGCGAGGTGCATAGACACCACGGCAATAGCGTCATCGCCGTCGCCAATCTGCGCCAAAATCGCACCACGACCGGATGGGCCTGGTAGCGGATGATCTTCTAAACGTTGTGGTTCAAAGCGCGTGAGCAAACCATTGCTGTGCTGCGCAAAGGGCCCTAAGTTACGATTGCGTTGCTGGTACCAGTAGGGGAAATTACCCAACTGTGCCAGCTGTTGCACTTGGTTGATATTGCCTGAGCGCAAGCTACCACCATCGGCTTCTTGGAGGGCAACAATGTCATAGTCGCCCAACAAAAAGCCGATTTTTTCTAAATTACGATAACGCTCCTGATGCGGAATCAAGTGTTTCCAACTGCGCGTCACATAGTGCCGATAGGCGCTGGTGGTGATGCCCACTTGGATGTTAAAGCTCAATAAACGAATGCGTTGCTCATTACGTGGCACAACATCGGGGCTGCACAACGCATTATGATTAGCATCGCAAGTGATCATCGAGCGTTCTTGACTAAAGCGCGGTAGCGTTAGCACGGCAATATCCTATTTTGCTTGACGTTCTTTTTCGATCAGCACATCAGCCACATCAACAGTTTGTTGTAAACCGCCAGCCATACCGATATCAAAACGGTATTTACCGTTAATCACTACGGCAGGTACACCGCTGATTTGATAAGCCATGGCCAGTTTTTTAGCTTTTTCCATTTGGCTTTTAACGCTGAACGAATTCCAAGTTTTTACAAAAATGTCTTTATCAACACCTTGGGTCGCCACAAATTGCGTGATCTCATTCAATGATGACAGCTTGCGGCCTTGGTTGTGTAAGGCATTAAAAATACTGTTGTGCACTGTTTCATCAACTTTCAAGTTTTCTAAGGTATAAAACAGTTGACCATGTAAGTTCCAGATGCCACCAAACATGGCAGGTACACGGACAAAGTTTACATCTTCAGGCAGTGCTGCTGACCAGGGGTTAATCGTTGCTTCGAGTTGGTAGCAATGTGGGCAGCCATACCAAAACAGCTCAACCACTTCGATTTTTTCAGGTTGAGCAACGGGCACAGGGCTGCTTAAAACCGCATAGTGACGGCCTTCTACGGCTTCTTGCGCAAACACGGTAGAACCCAATAGGCTAGCGCCTACCAAAACAGCTGACATAAGCAAATTGCGCATCATAAACTCCGAGAACAGTAGGGGGTAGTAAATCGACTTAACACCATATTAATCGACCCTTGGACAGTGTGCTAGTTCCCTGTGCTAAGTCTGTCTTGGGTGCAGTATAGAGTGTATCTTACGTATGGTTTGACGTTGTGACTTTGGCGCTTAAACTGCAAATATACCGATTGCGCAGCATATAAGGTGGTTATTGTTGTAATGGATATCGAACTGGCCCGCACATTTTTAGCCATAGTGCGCTGTGGTAGTTTTATTGCTGCGGCAGAACAGTTGTGTGTCACCCAGACCACAGTCACTGCACGGATTAAAAACCTTGAGGCGCAGCTCAACTGCCCATTATTTGTGCGTAACCGCGCCGGTGCCAGTTTGACTGTGCATGGCGAGCGCTTTGTACATTATGCCCACCAGTTACTGCAAACCTGGGAGGCAGCGCGTAATGCTTTGCCTTTTCCCGAGGGCTTGCAAGTGCAAGTGCGCTTAGCAGCTGAAGCCAGTTTGTGGAATCCATTACTTAAAGACTGGTTTGCGCAGTTGTCCAAGCAGCAGCTCAATTATGCAGTCAATGCCAGTGTGTTTGATGCTAATACGCTACGGACTAAATTAGAAAGTGGTGAGTTGGATGCGGTCTTAATGCACGAGCCGCATTATTGGCCAGGCTTGCAGGTGGAGCAGTTGCTTGAAGAAAAACTGGTGCAGGTGCAATCCACACAGCAGGCTGATCCGTATATCTATGTGGATTGGGGTGCCTTGTTTCGCCAGCAGCATGACGCTGTATTGCCTGAGCATGCACACAGTGCGCTGCGCTGTAATTTGGGGCCATTGGCTTTATATACCATTTTACAAGAAGGTGGCCGTGGCTACTTTAGAACGCGGGTTGTTGATGCGCATATTGCCGATGGCACGCTTGAGCGCGTGGCCCATGCGCCGGAGTTTTCTTGGCCAGTGTATATAATTTATGCCGACGCACGGCCCAATGCAGCCTTGCAGCATGCTTTGTCAGTGCTGAAAAACTCAATCTCGCATGAGACGAACTGGCTGCAAATGCATGATCGTCGTGTTTATTGAAAATGTGCGAGGCGGCTGCGATATAGCGTAGCGATGATATCCGTTTGGGTAATGATGCCCGCCAGTTGGCGGTGCTCGTCAATCACCGGCATGGCATGTAAACCGCAATCTGTCAGTAAAGTGACCAGTTCCAGTAGCGGCGTATCGAAGGTTACGCTCACTACAGGAGTGGTCATAATATGCTTGAGACGGGTTTGGCGTAGATATTTAAGGCGATGAAAACGGCTGAGAGGTTGATCCAGTTCAAAGTGCTTGAGCAAATCAACCAAAGTAATAATGCCAACCAAACGCCGGTGTTGGTCCACTACGGGTAGGACATGTAAGCGGTGTTCTTTCAGACGATTCCACGCATCGGCTAAGGGCATCTCTGGATGTCCAGTGCGTAAATCACGTGACATCACCGTCGCGGCAGTGAGTTCAGCGCTGTTGCGCTTAAAGCTGTGTTGTTCGGTGAGGCGCAGTAGTTCTTCGAGGTCTTCGCGGCGCACATCCACATAAGATCCAAACTCATGCAGCGCTTGGTCTAAATCCTCTTCATTAAAACCAACTCGGGCACTGGGTATTGGATCAGCGGTGTTGTGTTTGTTTGCCACCGGCGCAGCAGGAACACGCGGATAGGGTGTACCGGTCAAATTATTGAACAGCAAAGCAACGCTCAGTAGCACCAATGATTGAGTGATAATAGGTACTAAGACCTCAAGACCCATGGGGATTAAGGTAGGGCTTAGTGCTACTGTTAAGGCTAAAGCACAACTGGGTGGATGCAGGCAACGTAAGGCTAGCATGCTAGTGATGGCGGCAAAGACCACCACAGGTGCGCGTAGTATCGGCTCGCCAATATAGGTCGCACACAGAATACCTACGCAAGCTGAGAGTAGATTGCCAGCAACAATTGACCAAGGATGCGCCAAAGGTGTGGCAGAAGTTATAAATAATAAAACAGCAGAAGCACCAATGGGGGCCGCGAGGCTGATGGTGATTTGGCTACCAAATAACCCGTAGTTACACAGCACGCAGGCCAGCATGCCTAAAAAAGCGCCGCACGCTGAGCGTAACCATTGTCGCGTTGGAATATTTAACGAGAGTGGAGTGAAAGCCTTAATCCATTGAGCGCGCACTGATGCTGTTCCTTATAAAAACAAGCAACGGCACAGTGTGCCATTGTATGTCGTAGCTTAGAGTAAGAATTGGTTGGATTTAGGCTTTTAAAGCTGTTTGTTGTGCCAAGTGTTCTGGCAAGCAAGGGCGCCCAGTGTCTTGTTCAACACGTCGCGCTGCTGGACGGTCATCAGCAAAGGGCAGCATGGCAGCTTGATCCATTTCTAGCGTACTGATATGACGCAGACACCAGTAACCGGCAGTCGCACAGAGTAGTCCAAGGATAATAAACATCAGTTATACCTCCGCAAGTCGTGTGGCTGCTTGTTGCTCAATGGGCTGGCGCAACGTCAGCCAAGTGTTAAGCAGCATAATAAACATACCCAGCACAAAGAATGAGCCGCCAATTAAGCGGGCAATGTAGCCTGCATGCGATGATTGTAAAACTTCAACAAACGAATAAGACAAAGTGCCATCATCGTTAATCGCCCGCCACATCAGGCCTTGGGTCAGACCGTTCACCCACATGGCTGCGATATAAATCACCGTACCGATGGTGGCCAGCCAGAAGTGCACATTAATCAAGCCGATGCTGTACATCTGCTTATGGTTCCAGAGCTTAGGAATCAAATGGTACAAGCTACCCACGCTAATCATCGCCACCCAGCCTAACGCACCGGCATGCACAGGGTAAGACTTCATAAGCGTGACTGGGATGGCGATATGGTTGACGATATGCACCATCGCGGTGACCACAATAAAGGCACCGTAGAACCAGTTGGCCACATAAATATGTGAGGTTTTACGGCGCATAATAGTGCCAAAAAACAGCCACATATAGGTTAACCAGAGCAGGGTTAATACGATGGCGAGCGGCCATTCCATTTCGGCATATTCTTTAGTGGTGGTGTAACCCAGCGCATAACTGACAACTGTGGCAATCAGCATAGCTTGCCAGCCCCAAAAGAATAGATTGGCTGCGGTATCAGAAGGCAGCCGTGCATAGCAGGTGCGTTGCACGATATAAAAGGATGTGGAAATCAGCGCACAACCACCAAAAGCAAAAATCACTAAGTTGGTATGAATCGGGCGAATACGCCCAAAGCTGGTCCAAGGTAGGTCAAAATTAAGTTGCGGCCAGACCAGTTGCGCGGCAATAAATGCGCCCATACTCATCCCTATGACACCCCAAATTAAGGTGGCAATGGTGAATTGCCGGACCACATTGTAGTTGTAGGCGACCTGATGTTCGGCTGCAGTATTCATAATTATTTTAGCGCCACCGCGTGCTATGACTCAGCCGTAGCTGGTTATCAGGACACGCAACGCCATCCTCCTTCAGAGTTGAAGATACCTGCAGATGTGGGCCAAAAGTACGGCGTTGATTCTGCAGTAGTTGACGTAAATCAATGTGGCTATGCTAAAACGCAGGTTGATTCCTATCTAATGAATATTACTTAGTTTTAATATCAATATTTATGCACTTAAAGCTGTGGCTGTCTATTTTCTATAGCCAGTAGGCTTCACTGAATTGAATGCACAGATGAGGCTGTATTGTGAGCGGCTTAATAAGCCGTCCAGATCCCTTTGCTTTGGCGTTCACAGGCGGGTTTTAAATAGCGAGCGTCGGTGTTAACACCGTAATAGTGAATATCTTGGATATAACCAATACCACCGGCTTGCGCGTTACGGCAAATACCAAAAGCGCCAATCGGGCATTGCTCAACAAAAGTGACTTTGGTTTTTTGTCCCTGCAATGAGGGCTGGCAAAAACCATTTTTAAACAGATGCTCAGGAATACTACGGTTCTGTTGGCAGATCTTGACCGTCACGCGCTGTCCCGTGGATTCAATCACACAGGCTTGCGCGAAAAGCTGCTGGCTGAGCAGTAACAATACAAGTGCAGAAAAAATACGCATAACAGCTCCAGCGGGATCAATATCGATCCCTATCTTAACTAAGCTCCGGGGTGAGTAGAAGCAGCGCGCACGGCTAAAGTGTTTTTGCTAAGGTAGCGCTTTTGTATTGTCTTGTTAGGAGCTAGCGCAGCTATGTTGCAGCACATACCCACTCACGTTATTTCAGGCACGCTTGGCGCTGGTAAAACCAGTGTCTTACGCAGTTTAATGGCGCAGCGCCCTCATGGTGAGCGCTGGGCAGTACTGATCAATGAGTTTGGGGATATTGGTCTTGATAGTGCTTTACTCGACGGTGATCAAGAGGGCGTGAGTTTTACCGAAGTGGCTGGCGGTTGCGTATGCTGTGTCAATGGTGTGCCGTTTCAGGTGGCTTTGGTGCAGTTGCTGCGTAAAACCAAGCCGGCTCGCTTATTTATTGAGCCCTCTGGTTTAGGGCATCCATTGCAGTTGCTGGAGCAGTTGCGTGATGTGCCCTGGTTGGATGTACTGGCAGTGCAGCCGATGGTGCTGGTGCTCGACGCACAAAAAGCCAGCAGTGACATGGCGCTTGAGCCGGCCTTATTAGCGCAAACTGGTTTAGTGCTCTTAAATAAATGCGATAGCCTGACCCCAGAGCAAGAACACCATTGGCAGCAGGCTTTAGCGCCACTGCCATTACTCTGTACGCGCCAGGGTCAGCTCAACTATCAAGCTTTGCCTGGTTACCAACAGCAAGCCGGTCAACAGCCGCTTGTGGATAACTTTGCTAACGCCAACCCTAAGCTTGGGCTGATGTGGACTGATCCACAGCAGCCGATCTGTTCGGTCAATCAGCAAGATAATGGTTGGAGTATTGGCTGGCGCTGGCATCCATCGCAGCAGTTTGATTTGCTGCGTGTACAGTTTTGGTTAACGCGTATGCCCTGGCAGCGGGCTAAGTGTGTGTTGCATACCAATGCGGGCTGGTTATCGGGTAATGCTTTAGACGGGCAAAGTATTCATTGGCAAAACAGCGAATGGCGTAAAGACTCGCGTTTGGAACTGATTTTTACTGAGCCACAGGATCAGCAGCTGTTCAGCGCAGAGCTAGCAGCCTGCCGCGTTGTGTTGTAATTTGAGCCAAAACAATAAGGAATAATACGGCATGAACCTACACGCTTGGGCCTATAGCACATCGGCCGGCATTACTTTACGCGGTTGGCATACAACGCCATCGGGTAAACCGGTTTTACATTTTTTACATGGCAATGGTTTAGGTACTCGGGTGTACACCCCGGTGCTAGAGCTGTTGAGTGCCGATTTTGATTTGTGGTTGTGTGATATTCAAGGGCATGGTGAAAGCGATACCGGTACGCATTTTTTAGGTTGGAATCGCAATGCTGAGTTAGCCGTTGAGGCTTTTCAGGCGCAGCGTAGTATCTTTGGTGATGTGCCAGTCTATGCCTCAGCACATAGTTTTGGTGGAGTGCTAACCAGTTTGATTATGGCGCAGCACCCACAATTATTTCGTGCTGCGGTTCTACTTGATCCGATTGTTTTCACACCGCTGGCGCAGCTGTATATGAAAACCAAAGAACGTTTACGCTTGGGTGTTTTTAACACACTAGCCAAACGCACTTTAGCGCGCCGCACGCATTGGCCTGACCGACAATCAGCCTATGCCAGTTTAACTGGGCGTGGCACTTTTAAAGGTTGGACAAAGGATGCACTGCGCGCTTATGTGGATCATGGTTTGCGAGCGGCAGATGAAGATGGCGTGCAATTAAAATGCCCAGCGTGGCTGGAGGCAACAATTTTTAGTAGCGCGCCTAATAACTTATGGAAGTTATTAGGCCAAGTGCAAACGCCCGTCTTATTTTTGTATGGTCGTACGACCTATTCTATAGTGCTTAAATCCGCAGCAATCTGGCCAAAACGTAACCCACATATCGCGCCTGAACAGGTCGAAGGTGGCCATTGCTTTATGCAAGAGTACCCTGAGGCAACAGCGCAGCGCACCCGCGATTTTTTACTGCAGCATCACTGATTAAATTGCGCAACTAAAGCGCGCAATGCGTGCTCGGCATCAAACACTTGCTGCAAGGTGGTCTGGGCACTATCAGCATTTAAATGTAAACGCTGATAGAGTTCATCAGGTATGCCGTTGTACGCGATGAGGCCACGCGTGTGCTGTAACAGCAAGCGTTGGGCTAGGCAGGTTAGGTTGGCATACATCTCATGCTCACCTTGATAGCTAGGGTCATTTTGATGACGCAGCGCATATACCAGCTCATCAGGGATTTGCCAGCATTGCATAAGCCAAGCGCCCATTTGCTCGCGCGTAATACCCAATAAGTGATATTCAATAATGCTGTGACTTAAATGTGTATTGGCTTCTAGGCTGCGGCAGACCAAAGTGTAATGCGGTGGAAAAAGATGCGCCAATAGAGCAAAGCCAAAGTTATGCAGTAAACCAGCCAGATAAGTTAAGCCCACTTCGGGCTTGTGTTGCATCGGAATTGTGCGGGTTAAGCCTTCGATCAGTGCTGCGGTATAAATAGCTTGCTGCCAGTAAGGTTGCGCGTGTTGAGGGTAGTCTGTGGGTAAGGTCAGACTTTTACCTAATGACAAACCCAAGGCTAAATTGATCACCAAGTCAAAGCCTAAAACACGCGTTATTGCGTCTTCAACTGAGCGGATTTTGCCTGGTGCGGCATAGAAGGGGGACGATGCCCAGGCGATCACTTGCGCAGCTAAGGCTGGATCTGTTTCTACTATGGCTGCCAATTCATCGACGCCCGCCATATTATCATTGCGCAGGCGCAGTATTTTTTTAGCGGTACTGTTCAGCAAGGGTATTTCTAGAGTTTCTTCTAAGCGCTTATGAATGCGCAGTGACGTCAGGCCTACAACCGCTTGTTGAATAGTATCTGCGTCAGCGGTTATGCAACCTTGGTTGGGTTGGTGGTGAGTGATAGGTTCAGCGCAGCTGAGTTGTTGGCTGCTGTCTAATAATCTAGCTAAGGCAGCAGGCTCTAGAGCAAGCACTACACCGACAATGCCGCTATCAATATAAGCTCTAGGCTGAGTAAAAACAGTTGGATCGCATAAGCTATCGAGTTTGAGCAACTGTGGCAGCGCAGGCAACTGATCCAGCTGCAAACGTGCGAGCAGAGCGGTGACTGTGGCTGACTTTGCTGCGCGCCAGGTGCTGTCTGTGGCGCTATTGAGCTGCACTAAGTTAATGATATGTGTGCGTGGGACAATCACCAGCAGCTTTTTATCAGCCTCTTCGAGTAATACATGATGCAAATGCAGCGCAGGATCAATTGTTTCCAGTCTGTGCGTAGTAAAAGCGATACCAGCGTCGTCTAAAACCCGTTTAATGCTCGTGGGTACAAGGTGTTCTGTTAGCAGCGTGGCCGAATGGTCGTGCATAGCGCTCTCAAATAATATCTATAAAATTCTTATGCCATGATAACGCACAGCAACCTACACTTGTCCGTATTGCTGGCCATGTTTGAGCCAGCGCTCCAGCAGTGGGCTGACATGTGCAGGCCATTGCTCCAGCAGCTGACAAGCAGCGGCGCGTACCGAGGGTAACAAGGGTGCATCACGCATTAAGTCTGCGACTTTAAATTGCAGTAGTCCAGTTTGTCGCGTACCGAGCATTTCCCCAGGGCCGCGCAGTTCTAAATCTTTTTCAGCAATAATAAAACCATCATTGGTCTCGCGCATAATGGCTAAACGCTCGCGGCCCATTTGTGACAAGGGCGACTTATACAGCAGTACACAATGGCTTGCTGTACTGCCACGCCCAACCCGGCCGCGTAATTGGTGCAGTTGCGATAAGCCTAAACGCTCAGGATTTTCGATAATCATGAGGCTAGCATTGGGCACATCCACACCCACTTCAATCACTGTGGTGGCGACTAATAATTGCAGCTCACCGCGTTTAAAGGTTTCCATAACTTCAGCTTTTTCTGCAGGCTTCATACGGCCGTGAATCAACCCCACTTTTTGCCCAGCTAAGGCGAGGGTTAAATTCTCAAAGGTACTTTCTGCAGCTTGGCAGGTCAGTTCTTCAGATTCTTCAATCAGAGTACAGACCCAATAGGCTTGACGGCCGTCTAAGCAGGCAGCGCGCACACGCTCAATCACATCAGTGCGGCGCGACTCACTCAGCACTATGGTATTCACTGGCGTACGACCGGGGGGCAGTTCATCCAGCACTGAAGTATCTAAATCGGCATAGGCACTCATGGCTAAAGTACGTGGAATGGGAGTGGCGGTCATAATCAGCTGATGCGGACTGTACACGCCATCCACGCCTTTTTTACGCAAGGCTAAACGTTGCTGCACACCAAAGCGGTGTTGTTCATCAATGATGGCGAGCGCTAGATTATGAAATTGCACTTCATCTTGGAAAATAGCATGGGTGCCCACCACCATTGGCACTCCAGTGGCGATTTTTTCCAGCGCAGTTTTACGGGCTTTACCCTTGAGTTTGCCGGCAATCCAAGCCACTTCAATGTTCAGCGGTTCGAGCCATTTTTTAAAGTTAATAAAGTGCTGCTCAGCAAGAATCTCAGTGGGGGCCATCAGCGCGACTTGATAGCCAGCTTCCAAGGCTTGCAGCGCGGCCAAAGCCGCCACTACGGTTTTACCGGCACCCACATCACCTTGCACTAAGCGCAGCATGGGTACGTCTTGACTGAGGTCGTAAGTAATTTCGGCGCCGACCCGTAACTGTGCACCCGTAGGCTCAAAGCCGAGATTATTTAAAAACAGCTGAGGAAGTTTTTGGGCGGGTGGTAAGTGTGGTGCCCGTTGCTGGCGCAGACTTTCGCGCACGCGTTGAATAGATAACTGATGCGTGAGCATTTCTTCAAAGGCTAAACGCTGCTGTGCCCAGTGCACGCCTTCGGCTAATTCTTCGACATCCGCATCGGGAGGCGGTTGGTGTAGATAACGAATCGCCTCTTCCAGTGAGCCCAATTCATATGTTTGGATCATTGATGCTGGCAGCCAGTCGGGCAAACTGCGGGCGTTGAGAAAGTCTAACGCCTGCATGCACAAATCACGCAAGCGCAGTTGCGTGAGGCCTTCAGTGGTTGGGTAAATTGCAGTGAGTGTGGACTGCAAAGGCGCCACTTCATCCGGGTTATGCACACGGTATTCCGGGTGATAGATTTCTAAACCCGTAGCGCCGGGACGTACTTCACCGTAGCAACGGATTTGTACACCTGTTGCGAGAGCGTTTTTTTGCGCCATGCTGAAGTGGAAAAAACGTAACGTCAGGCCACCGCTGCCATCTTGAATCCGCACTAATAGGCTGCGGCGTTTACCCATCACAATATTGGCTGCCATCACCATGCCGGCGACTACGGCATCTTGCCCCGGACGCAGCGCGCCAATTGGGGTGATACGGGTGCGGTCTTGGTAGCGTGACGGCAGGTGAAAAATCATATCTTGCAGGTTATCGATACCCACTTTAGCCAGTTTTTCGGCCAAGGCTGGCCCGACGCCTTTAAGCACCGTAACTGGGGTATGTACCAGTAAGTCACTCATCGCTAGGGCTCAATAGTGACTTGTGCAGCATCGCACTGACGAATCGCATCCATCAGCACATCAATGGCTTTTGGACGCGGGAAGGTGGCACGCCAAGCAATGGCCACGGTGCGTGTTGGGGCTGGCGCAGTAAAGGGGCGCACTTCAATCACGCCCTCGGCATAACGGTGGTTATCCACAGCGGACAATGGCAACACCGAAACACCCAACCCTGAAGCCACCATATGGCGAATGGTCTCTAAGGAGCTGGCGTCAACCGTGGTGTAGCGGTTGTCAGGATTACCTT
>SMER01001024.1_pt1 | contig 11552 bp, 9 predicted proteins | sample 2456411 | NCBI WGS metagenome assembly SMER01 (sample SAMN10132597, study PRJNA489261) | soil metagenome | isolation source: day1 antibiotic-silt loam soil ammended with raw manure from dairy cow... | place: USA | collected 2015-05-01 | reverse complement strand
CACAGTATTGGTCGGTACGTGAGTAATACGCACCGCAGAATCCGTGGTATTCACGTGCTGACCACCGGCACCGGAGGAACGGTAGGTGTCGGTACGCAAGTCAGCCGGATTAATATCAATTTCAATGTTGTCATCAATCTCAGGCGAGACAAACACTGCGGTAAACGAGGTATGGCGGCGGTTACCTGAGTCAAACGGACTTTTGCGCACTAAACGGTGCACGCCAGTCTCAGTGCGCAACCAACCAAAAGCATAATCGCCTTTTATATGTAAGGTGGCACCTTTAATACCGGCCACATCACCTGCGGACAGCTCCATAATGGTCGCCTCAAAACCGTTATGATCCGCCCAGCGCAAATACATACGCAGTAAAATATTGGCCCAATCCTGTGCTTCGGTACCACCAGAGCCGGCTTGAATATCCAAGTAGGCGTTATTGGCATCCATTTCACCGCTGAACATGCGACGAAACTCAAGTTTGCCAAGGTCTTCGCCTAAACGCGCCACTTCAGCACGGACTTCTTCAACGGTCTCTTCATCATTTTCTTCAACTGCCATTTCTAACAGTTCTTTTGCGTCTGTCACACCGCTTGCAAGGCTGTCTAAAGTCTCGACAACTTGCGCCAGCAATGAACGCTCACGACCAAGGTTTTGCGCATACTCTGGGTTATTCCAAACCGCTGGATCTTCCAGCTCACGATTAACTTCGGTTAGACGCTCGTGCTTGGCATCGTAGTCAAAGATACCCCCGAATGACTTGCGTACGCTCGGCTAAGTCATTGATGGCTAGATGGATTGGATTAACTTCCATAACAGACAATTCTCGCTTAATTGAACAACATAAAAACGCAGATTATACCCCAATAAATGCCCACTGTGCGTAGCTCAGCGATACAGCAGGCGCTTTTGTTTAGCGGGGGCTGATACTGGAAACCATCAACTGCAGACTTTCATTGCCGCGAAACTCATTAATGTCCAGTGTATAGGCGACTTGGGCATGGCTAATAGTGGGATTGGGCCACACATCCAAGTCAATATTAAAAGCAATGGCATCCAGAGCCGGCGCATTTTGCGCGCTTTGTAAGACCAGTTTGAGGTGCTTTTCACCAACCAGTCTTTGGCTGATGATTTTAAAATCACCATGAAACAAAGGCTCAGGAAAACGCTGACCCCAAGGCCCCGCATGACGTAACTGTTGCGCCAGCTGCATATCAAACTCGTTGGCTGCCAAGCAACCATCGGAATAAATGCGCCCAGTTAAATCATCGGCCGTGAGCTGACGCCGCACTTCAGCATCGAAGGCTTTAGCAAAAGCTTCATAATGGACGGCTTGCAAGGTCAAACCCGCTGCCATGGCATGCCCACCAAACTTACTGATCAACTCAGGAAAGCGTGCCGCTACAGCATCCAGCGCGTCACGAATGTGCAAACCTGGAATTGAACGCGCCGAGCCCTTTAACTGACCCGCACCGGCATCAGCAAAAGCAATCACCGGGCGGTGATAGCGCTCTTTCATCCGCGAGGCTAAAATACCAATCACGCCTTGATGCCATTCAGGCTCAAATAAACACAGACCAAAAGGTAAGTTGTCCAGCGGCAAGTCTTTGAGTTGCACCAACGCTTCACGCTGCATGCCTTGCTCGATTTGTTTGCGGTCTTGATTGAGTTGCTCCAACTGTTGGGCGCGCTGCAAAGCGCCATCAGCATCTTCACAGAGCAAACACTCAATACCTAAACTGATGTCATCCAAACGCCCAGCGGCATTCAGGCGCGGGCCGACAATAAAGCCTAAATCCGTTGACACTAAACGGCGGTGATCACGCCGCGCCACCTCCAAGATCGCCTGCAAGCCGGGACGTGCCCGTCCCGCGCGAATCCGTGCCAAACCCTGGTGGACTAAAATACGATTATTGGCATCCAAAGGCACCACATCGGCGACGCTGCCCAGCGCCACTAAGTCTAACAACTCAGCTAAGTTCGGCTCTGCGATGCCCTGCTGGGCAAACCAGCCATTGCTGCGCAAGTGCGCACGCAACGCTAGCAACACATAAAACATCACACCGACACCGGCTAAGGCTTTGCTGGGAAATTCACAACCGGGCTGATTGGGATTCACAATCGCATCAGCAGTCGGCAATTCAGCGCCGGGCAAGTGATGGTCTGTCACCAACACTTTAAGCCCGGCTGCTTGCGCCGCAGCAACGCCCTCAAGACTGGAAATACCGTTATCTACCGTCACCAACAAATCCGGCTGACGCTCTAGCGCCACGGCAACAATTTCTGGTGTCAATCCGTAACCATAGTCAAAACGATTGGGCACTAAGTAATCGACATGCGCCGCACCCAGCATACGCAAACCTAAAATACCGACACAGCTGGCCGTCGCACCATCAGCATCAAAATCACCGACTATCAGAATGCGCTGACGCTGCTCAAGAGCGTGGGCCAACAACTGCACCGCAGCATCCATTCCCTTGAGCAGATGTGTCGGCAGCAAACGCGCCAAACCTTTTTCCAGCTCGATAGCATTGGCGACACCACGCGCAGCATAAATACGGGTTAACAGCGGCGGCAGATCACCTAAGTCAGGCAGTACAGTGGGCAGTGGTCGTTGTTCGATACGCATTACAATATTTTTCTCTTATCTATTCTTGGCGAAAACCAGAAATCGTGACTAGGACGCTGTCACTTCTCCGCGCTCACCGTGCAACCATTCCAACTCAATACTGTGCTGGCCACGCTCATCCGTAATGAACACATCGCCATCACTGATCATCACGCTCCAGTTAATCGTGCGTGGCAAATCTTCCGCCAGATTGGTTAGAGACTCTTGGCTGATGGCCAGTACATTTAAGTTTTTCAAACTGCGCACCTGATCCAGCTCTTTGCTGACCCAAGTGCGCAAACTGCCATAGGCTAAAACACTTAAGCGTGCAGCACGGCGCGAGCACCAAGTCATTCGCTCAGCAGTGGGCTGACCCACTTCAATCCAATGCAGAATGCGCCCATCCAGACTTTTCTCCCACACAGCCGGCTCGTCAACATTGGACAAGCCGCGGCCAAACTCAATCTGTTCAGCATGCCAAAGCGCTCGAGCCAGCAAGCGCGACAATAAACGCTCAGCCGTTTCGGACGGATGACGCGCCATACTGAAGCGCAGGCTGTCATAGACATTGCGATCCATATCGGTCAGGTTCAGCTCAACTTTATAAGGCGTGGCTTGCAGAGCCATATTGGTGTTCTCTATAGGATAACAAAGCAGCTAAGTCTAACCTGTTCTGCCGCGCGATGCCGCACCACAATAACAACGCGGTTATCCGCAGCAGTCCAAGGTATTGATATAAAACAAGCAAGATCAGAGCTAAACGGTGGTCTTTACCCAAGTAGATGCCGCATAATGCGCACTGTTACTCATTTGCAAATGTTTACATAGCCATTTTGTTTTCGTCCACGGAGCTCGATAACTGTAATGATCCGTTTTAGCCGTTTTATGTTGCTCATCGGCTTTTGCATATCGTCCATGATTATTCACGCAGACGATAACTCGCTTATTATCTCTCCTGCACAACAGTGCAGCTTAGAGCGTATTGCCAGCGAACCTAAACTCGCTCTTGAAGAATGCTTAACATTCGCTCAGCTCGGCTATGCTGATGCGCAATTTGTCCTTGGTGAGTACTGGTATCAGGGTCAACAGACTCCGCGTGATTTTCAACAAGCTCTTAAATGGTTTGAACAAGCCTCTGTACAGGGCCATGCCATCTCCCAGCTGCGCTTAGGTACCATGTTTTATCGTGGCGAAGGCGTTCCAGCGAATACCATCCAAGCGTATATAGTGCTGAAAATGTCAGCGATCAATGGTTCCGATGAAGCACTGGACAGCGCAGACCAAGTTGCCTTGCAAATGCAGCGCGATGAACTCGAAATCGCCAACCAAGTTCTGGCGCAGATTTTCCGCAGCTACCTGCTTGAACTCAGTGGCGCGGCAGTAGCACCATAATTTCAGCCCCAAGCTTGTGACAAAACGACCACTCTCGCAGTATCAGCCAATCACATAAAACTTGACTAAGGCCAATACTAAGTCTTTTACGGCCTTTTATGATGCGCATGGCCACATCTTTTAATACTAGCTTTGGCGCTGCTTCAAAGTATATGTCGCGATGATCAATAGCCCTGTTGCTCTGTAGCAACACAGTCATATCATCATGTGGAAAATGGTTTAATCAGCAATCGGCCGAACAATATACGAGTACTCAACCACTGTGTAATCACAGTTTTTAAGTGACTTAACTGAACTCAGAGATGGATATTTTATGCGCACCCTGCTTTTTCTTTTACTCAGTGGCATCACAAGTTTTGCCGTAGCAGACCAAGATGCGATGCAAAAACTGAATGCGCTACTCGCGGATCCTGCAGCACAACAGCAAGCCTATGCTGCAGGCCATGAGCGTATTACCTTTTGCAAACACTGCCACGGTGAAGACGGCAACAGTAAGCGTAATTACATTCCTAATTTAGCTGAGCAAAACCCGATTTACTTGTTCAATGCTTTTGAAAAGTTTGCCAATGGCGAACGCACTGATTTTGTTATGTCTAAACTCGCAAAAAGCTTAAACATCGAAGATCGGGTGAATATCGCTTTGTATTACGGCCAGCAAAAAGTCGTGGTTACTCCTAGCGAGTTGCCAGAACTGCACGATAAGGGCCAAGCGAAATTCAACCAAGTCTGCCAAGGTTGTCATGGTGTTAATGGTGAAGGCAAAGAAGATATGCCAAGACTGGCCGGCCAGCCTGCAGAATACATCACTCGCACGCTGAAAAACTTCCGCAGTAAAGATCCGAATGAAGAAATTAATTCAGTGGCCAGCTATATCCAAGGATTGGATATTTAAACGCTGCTTACAGATGCTTACGCAGTAGCGCATAAGCATTGTGTAAAGCGCGGGTTTTCTCGGTCGCCGCTTGGACTTGCGCAGGCTTAGCGCCTGCGCCAATCATTTTATCGGGATGATGGAGGCTGAGTTGGCGGCGATAAGCCGTTTTAATAACTGCAAGGGAATCGGTACGGCGCACTGCCAACAACTGCAAGGCAGCCTCGAAGTCATTGCCAGTTGAGTGTGACCGATCATTGCGGACAACTCGCGCCTGCTCTTCAAAACCATCAAGGGCAGCCTTCGAGCAATTCAACCAGCGAGCAGATTGCTGCAGTATATTGCGTTGCTCGGCTGTCGCAGGACCTTTTACCCAGACCATACGCCAACCCACTAGCAGCAAACGCTCTGCTTGCTCAGGACTGCGGTAGTGACGCCGCAAAGCGTTAGTCAGATCCAGCAACTGACAGTCTTTACCTGCCGAGAAAGCAGCAATTGCGGCGGTTTGTGCAGAGCCAAACAACTGCAATCGCTGCATTTCTAAACGCGCTAGCTGAATGTGCTCAGGCGTGACTCGTCCCGAACTTTTCGCCAGATGCCCAAGTAGCATAAATAAGACTTGCTGTGCATTTAATTTTTTAGCAGGTCGCGGCTGTAAGCGCGCGCGCAGTTGTGACCAACTGCTAAAACCTAAGTTACGATCAACAATACTGCCCAGCAGTATTCCCAGTAGCGCACCAGGAATACTTGCGACAACCAAGCCAGTTAAGCCAGCAATGATTGTCACCGGCCAAATCATAACCTTGCTAACACCGCTTCTGCCGCCGCCAAGCGCTCTTGTGTACCGACATCAATCCAACAGCCGTTAAAATGCTCACCACTGACGTGGCTCTGTGCAATCGCTTGGCGCAACAAAGGCGCTAACTTAAAAGCACCCGCCTGGCAGTCCAAAAAAAGCTCAGGGTGCAGCACAGCAATCCCGCTATAGGTTAGCGTTTCTGCTGCTGGAGCAAGCACGCGATCATCTTCTAGGGAAAAATCACCCTCAAGATGATGCTCAGGATTATTGATCAACACCAAATGCGCCAAGTCTTGCAGCGGCTTTTGCAATGCAGCAAAATCGTAGTCGGTAAACACATCGCCATTGACCACGATAAAAGGCTCATGACCTAATAAAGGCAGTGCTTTATAAATCCCGCCACCGGTTTCTAACGGCTGTGACTCTTTAGAATAGACAATATGCACACCAAAGCGCGCACCATCGCCCAAATGCGCTTCGATTTTATCACCCAACCAAGCATGATTAATCACCACTTCAGTCACACCTGCTTGTGCTAGGGCTCGCAAGTGATATTCAATCAATGGCACTCCAGCAACAGGTATCAAAGGTTTTGGGGTGTGTAAGGTCAAAGGGCGCATCCGCTCACCTTTACCGGCCGCCAAGATCATTGCTCGCATGCTTTTTCTCTATTTAGACAAACTGGTTAATAACTGCGCTAAGGGTTCAAGCTCTGCGCGGCGTGCAATCACTTGCTGTAAATAAGTAAAGAAGCGTGGCACGTCATTTAAATAACGAGGTTTGCCATCACGATGGCAAATGCGCGCAAAAATCCCTATTACTTTTAAATGTCTTTGCGCGCCCATCAAGTCGCTATCACGCTGAAAATCTTCGAACCTCTCCGGCACGGCAAGTTCACACGCTTGGGCTTTGCGCCAATACTCTTGCAGCCAAGCGGTCACCCGTGCTTCAGGCCAACTGATAAACGCATCTTTAAACAGACTGGTAATGTCATAACTAATGGGACCATACACGGCATCCTGAAAATCCAAAATACCTGGGTTCGGCTCACTGAGCATTAAATTGCGCGGCATATAATCACGATGCACAAACACCCTGGCTTGTTTAAGCGCACTACTCACCAACACGTCGCAGGTTTGTTGCCACCAATCTTGTTGCTCAGCAGTAAAAGATTGACCGAGCGCGTGCGCAACATACCAGTCGGGGAATAGTTGCAGTTCACGCCTTAGCAGCGCTTCATCGTATTCAGGCAACTGGGCATTGTGCACAGGTATTTGCTGCATACCAATTAAAGCATCAATCGCCAAGGTGAATAGCTCATCAGCGTTGTCTTGATTAAGCACCTCAAGCCACGTCTGCGTGCCTAGATCAGATAACGCCAAAAACCCGCGCGATAAATCTTCAGCCCAGACCTTCGGCACATGCAAACCACCCGCTGCCAAAAGCTTGGCTATTTTGACAAAAGGACGGCAATCCTCTTGCGGCGGCGGTGCATCCATCAGGACTAGATCACTGGTTGCCGAGTGCCAACGAAAATATCGCCGAAAACTTGCATCACTACTGGCAGGTTGTAGGCTATTTACGCTAGTCTCTGCAAAGCCTGCTTGCTGAGCAATATGTGGCAACTGTTGGTAATTCTCCAACGGTGCTAGCCGTTCTGTAGGGCATGCTTTATTATCGCTGATCTTTTCCAGCCCTTCGAGAGGCATGCTGGGTATTTATCACCAAGGCATGCGGGAAGCACGGACACAAAATATGGCAGCTAAATATATTTATCGTAAAAAATTCCCATTACTGGCAACTGGGGCATTATGCATCTTACAGCCTTTACTCAGTGGCAGTATCAGTGCAGCGCAGCAGTATGACTGTAAAGTAAGCGCTAGCGGTGGCTGGGCGTGCAGCACCCAAGAGAGCCAAGCGGCACGGCCTCCTCGCCCAGAACCGCTAGTTTCAGTAAGCAGTTCCAGTGCCGAAAAAACACCTACAGTTGCGACAAAAAAACCAGCAGCGCAGCCTGCTGAGTCTGTCAGCGACAGTCGTGGCAAAGCATTGGCCAGCCGCAGTACTGATTTCAGTCACCTCGATTGGGTGCCGCGTGAGCAGCTCAGCGCAGAACAGCTTGCCGAAACAGGCCCCTATTGCGGTGGTGATTATATCGAGCCATTGCGTCCTGGCATGAACGATACAACAGCCTTTAAAGATGCGCCTTTGTATGTCAATGCGGGTGCTTCTCGTTACGAGCAAACCACAGAAACTGCGACTTTAGCCGGCAACGTAGTTATTCGCCAAGCCAGCTTACAATTGGAAGCGGATGAAGCCAATCTCTACCAACAAGAGAACCTTGGCGAACTCAAAGGTAATGTACGTTTACGTGATCGCAATACTTTAGTCGTTGGTGACCGAGCAGAACTGCAACTTGATAACGGTGAAGCAAAAGTTGAAAATGCTGAATATGTCATGCATGCAGGTAACGTGCGTGGTAATGCTCGATACATTAAACGTCAAGAAGATGCAGTTATCCGCCTCAAAGACGGTACTTATACCAGTTGCGAACCTGGCAGCAACGCATGGCACTTAAAAGGCAATAATGTCGTGCTGAACCCCGAATCAGGGTTTGGTACAGCAACCAACGTCACCTTACGGGTAAAAAACATCCCCGTATTTTACACGCCTTATATTCAATTCCCGATTGATGACCGCCGTCAGTCTGGTTTTCTGCCGCCGAGCATCAGCTATAGCAATCGTAGAGGCGTTGACTTAACCACGCCCTACTATTTCAACTTAGCACCCAATTTTGATGCGACCTTGTATCCTAACTACATGAGCAAGCGTGGTTTACTGACTGAAGGTGAGTTCCGCTACCTCGGCAAAAGCAGTGAAAGCCGCATTGGTGGTGCTTGGTTAAGTGACAGTGAAGACGAGCGTAAGCTGCAGTCGGAATACGAAAAAGATCGCTGGATGTATACCTTGCAGCATGAACAAGGCTTTAATAAGCGCCTGCTCGGGACCATTGATTACACTGACATCAGTGATCCTTACTACTTCCAAGATTTGCGTAGTAATGTTGTCTTAGGCTCTAACGAAGTATTGAATCAAAAAGCCAACCTCATTTGGCGCGGTGACAACTATGCTGCAATGTTTGGTGTACATGCCTATGAAATGGCCAATATCACCGACATCACCCCTTACGACAAACTTCCACAGTTTGCCTTACTTGGCGCGCTACCCTATCAGCCGGCTGGCTTACAGCTGGGCTATCAGGCCGAATGGACTCGCTTTGATCGCTCCCTCAGAAAAGGCAATTATAGCGATGAGAACGGTGTGTTATCGCCTTGGAATGATGCCCGCTTACAAGGTTTAGACCGCGCCAATGGCGATCGTTTACATCTTGAGCCTTCTATAAGTCTACCGATGAACTGGGGCTGGGGCTTTGTTAAACCAGCAGTCAAATACGCTTATACTCGCTACGATTTAAGCCTCGACCAAGTAGGCAAATCAAGCTTACAAGCAGGGCAACAATACAACAGCAGCCCAGATCGCAGCCTAGCCATGTACAGCATTGACAGCGGTTTATACTTTGATCGCGACACCCAATGGTTTGGCAAATCATACCGCCAGACTCTAGAGCCACGCTTGTTCTATCTGTACGTGCCAAATGAAGATCAATCCGATCTGCCCTTGTTTGATAGCGCAGACATACAGTTTAGTTATGCAAGTTTATTCCGTGACAACCGCTTCAGTGGTCGTGATCGAATCGGTGATGCTAACCAACTATCGCTAGGTTTAACCAACCGCTGGTTGGAAAGTAACGGATTTGAGCGTCAACGCATCAGCGTAGGTCAGGCGTATTACTTTGCTGATCGTAAGGTTTTACTGTCCGGTAAAAACTATAAGGATTATGCAGAAAACACCAGCACCCGCTCTCCTTATGCGCTGGAGTATATGTACCAATTCAACCGTGACTGGCGTGTCAATGCTGACTTAATGTGGGATCCTGATACTCACCGCACCCGTTCGGGCAGCACTATGTTCCATTACCAGCCACAAGATAACTTAAATAAAATTGTTAACTTTGGTTACCGCTACCGCAATGATGGTAATCACTACAATTTCACCACCGGACGCTGGGAAACAGGCAGCGCTGACTACACCGATGGCAGCGGTCGCGTTTATAAAGATTTCTACAAAATCGAACAAACCGACACCTCAATTATGTGGCCAGTGGTACCGCAATGGAACGTCATTGCACGCTGGCAGTATGACTACAACCGCAACAGCACTCTGGAAGCTTTTGGTGGCTTTGAGTACGACAGTTGCTGCTGGAAGCTACGCGTAATTAATCGCTACTGGGTGGACTACGATGAACGCAGTCAGTCACCACAAGATAACCGTAAAGGTGATCACGGCATTTTCTTGCAGATCGTCTTGAAAGGCCTAGGTGGCGTAACCGGTAATAAAGTAGAGACATTCCTCGATGAAGGCATCCAAGGCTACCGTGAACGTGAAAACAATGCTTATTAAACCTTTATCTGCGTTAATACTGGCCAGCAGTTTGCTGGTTGGTAACCTATACGCAGCCGAGCAACCACTCGACCGTGTGGCAGCCATCGTTGATAACGATGTTGTCATGTACAGCCAATATCAAACCCGCCTCAAAGAAGTGCAGCAGACCATCGCTAAGCGTGGCGTGCAAGCGCCTGCTGAAGATGTTTTGCGCCAGCAAGTCATGGAGCGCTTAATTCTTGATGCTATCCAGTTGCAAATTGCTGAGCGCTCTGGAATTCGGGTCAGTGATGAAGAGCTCAATGCTTCAATGGCAACGATTGCCGAACGCAACGGCCTCACCCAGCAAGAGTTTGCCCAAGCATTAGCAGCTGATGGTTTAACTTTGCAAGATGCTCAAGAGCAAATTCGTCATGAAATGATCATCAGTCGTGTGCGTCAATACCGTGTCGCCGAGCGCATTCAGGTGACCGACCAAGAAGTGCAGAACTTCTTGGCGTCCGATTTGGGCAAGATGCAACTGGCGGAAGAGTACCAACTGGCCAACATTTTGATTCCAGTACCTGATGCAGCAACCAACGATGACCTCGATAAAGCTCAAAAAACTGTTGCCAGCGTGGTTAAGCAATTAGAGCAAGGCGCTGACTTTGCGCAATTAGCCATGACCTACTCGGCCAGTGAAAACGCTTTAGAGGGCGGCGAAATGGGCTGGCGTAAAGCGGCGCAACTGCCTCCGCCGTTTGATCGTTTGCTTGGCGGGATGAGCATCGGTCAAGTGACTGAGCCTGCGCGTACTGCAGGCGGCATCATTATGCTGAAGCTGCTGGATAAGCGTGGCGGTGATGTGATGTACCGTGACGAAGTCCATGTCCGCCATATTCTGCTCAAGCCTAGTGAAATCCGTAGCCCAGAAGCTACGCAGAAACTCGCGCAGCGCCTCTATGAGCGCCTGCGCAATGGTGAGGATTTCGCCGCACTGGCTAAACAATTCTCCGAAGACCCAGGCTCAGCGCTAAATGGTGGCGATTTGAATTGGATTGATCCAAGCTCATTGGTTCCAGTTTTCCGCGAAGAAATGGCGCGTACCGAAATCGGTCAATTGTCTAAACCTTTTGAAAGCCAGTTTGGCTGGCACGTCCTACAAGTGCTCGACCGCCGCAGCACCGACAGCAGCGCGCAGATGCGTGAACAACAAGCCGTCAGCTTGCTACGCAACCGTAAGTACGATGAAGAACTGCAAACTTGGTTACGCCAAATTCGTGACGAAGCTTATGTGGAGATTAAAAACTTATGACCTTGCGCTTTGCTTTAACACCCGGCGAACCAGCGGGTATCGGTCCTGACTTGTGTTTGATGCTAGCGCATGAAATGCAGCCTTACCC
>SMER01000757.1_pt1 | contig 11586 bp, 10 predicted proteins | sample 2456411 | NCBI WGS metagenome assembly SMER01 (sample SAMN10132597, study PRJNA489261) | soil metagenome | isolation source: day1 antibiotic-silt loam soil ammended with raw manure from dairy cow... | place: USA | collected 2015-05-01 | reverse complement strand
AAACCTGTGCAAGTTGCCCGCATTCAAGTTAAACCTGCGCGTCGCTCAACTTTAGGCGAGGTGGCACTATGATAGTCCCCGTCTCTTTGTTGATCGGTTCAGTGTCCCTTGATCTATTGGCCTGTTATTGCGTTAAGCGCTCGAAAGGCTTTCAAAAAGTCATTTGGGGCTTAGCTGGTTTGCTGGCTATCATCAGTGCCTTTGTTCTACTCAGTTTTGTTGTGCGCGACATCCCGTTAGGTATTGGTGGCGTGTATCGTCGCTGGTATTGTGGCGATGCAACTCTAAGCTACAGCTTGCGATAGCGATTAATGAGTAAAGCCTGCTGAGCAGGCTTTACTCATTTAAAACTGCTGAAACCTTAACATGTCTAGTTAAGGCTGCGAGATTGCCCAACTTTCTTTACAATGCCGCTCCCTATTCAATTATGGAGCGGTTTTCATGCAGCATCATCCAGCGCAAGATTCTCCCTTAGGCAAAACCAGTGCTTATCTGAGTCAATATGATGCCAGTCTGCTGTTTGGAATCGCACGTGCCACAAAATGGCGTGAGCTTGGGTTTAATGCAGAAAATCTGCCCTATGTAGGCGTTGATGTTTGGAACTGCTATGAGTTGTCATGGTTACTGCCTTCAGGTAAGCCTGTGGTGGCGATCGGGCAGTTCATTGTTCCAGCGAACTCGCCAAACATCATTGAGTCAAAATCTTTTAAGTTGTATTTAAACTCCTTAAATCAAAGTGTTTATGCCAGCTTTGCTGAAGTAGAAGCCTTGCTCGCGGCTGATTTAAGCAAGGTTGCACAAGCGTCGGTGCATGTTGAGCTGAAGACCTTGCAAGAAGTGGTGGCTGAAGGGTTGCATGAGCCGCAGGGGCTGTGCATTGATGAATTGGATATGACTATCAGTCGATACGAGCATCCGTCAGCACAGCTGTTGTCGTGCGCGAGTGACGTTGTTGAAGAACAACTGTACAGTCACTTACTTAAATCCAATTGCCCAGTCACAGGGCAGCCTGATTGGGGCACAGTGCAAGTGCATTACCGCGGCCCGCGCCTTGATCATGCAAGTTTGCTGGCGTATTTGGTCAGCTTTCGTCAGCACCAGGATTTTCATGAACAATGCGTTGAGCGTATCTTTTTAGATTTACAGCAGTTGCTTAAACCTGAATTGTTAACCGTCTGCGCACGTTATGTCCGTCGCGGTGGCTTGGATATCAACCCGTATCGCAGTAGTGAACAAACGGTTCTGTCTAATTTGCGTTTAGCACGGCAGTAATCGAGTACTCAGCAATCGCTTAGCTTGAGTTCAGGACAGTTCTACAGGCAACAAAAAAGCCGCGCATAATCAGCGCGGCTTTTTTGTTTAATTCAATATTTTTTAGTGTTGGATTGAAGCTTGTTAGAGCTTGTTAGATTTACCCGCTTTGGCGCGCTCTTCTTGCCACTGCTCTTGGCTTTGCGCTGCTTGACTGGCTTCTACACGCTCAAGGATTTTAAAGTAATCCTGCTTGGACGGGTGCGCCATAACATCTTTGCGAGTGTTGGCTTGCACGACGTATACCGTTTGCACGTTTTGATGATCAAAGGCGCGCCACTGCGCAGCATCTTTGAGCAGGGTATAGTCGTGGCCTTCCAATGCTTTAATCACTGCTTCGCTATTTAAGCTTTTGCTGCGGGTGACGGCATCGGCCCATTGTTTGACTACGGTGTAAGCTGACGCGGCGGCACTTGGTGGGTACAGCTCATAGGCTTTATTAAAGTTTTCAACAAAAGCTAGGCCTGCTTCTGAGTTTTCCAATTCAGGTGCGCGCCATAACCAATGTTCAGTACCGATCACGCCAGCCATCAGGCCTGGGCCTGCCTGCTCGATTACTGATTGAGTCAAGTTCGGCGCGATAATCTGCACCTTTTTGGTTAGACCCATGGTTTCTGCTGTGCGCATGGCACGAACTAAATCGTGTCCATAAAGCACTAGAGCAACGATGTCTGCACCGCTTGCTTGGGCTTGCTTGAGTGTAGCGCTGTAATCTGACTGCTTTGCTGTAGGGAATGGCAGTAACACACCTTGGTGTTTGTTTGTATCAGTGCTGTTAGTGTTTTCGCGTAAAGCTTGTTCAGAAGAATGCCCCCATGTGTAATCAGCGGTGACATAAAAATAGGTTTTGCCTGGCATTTTTTCTGATAAGTATTTGCCCAGTGCGCGGCCAGTCATAGTGGCGCTAGTGCTTTCACGGAAGACATAGCGGTGGCCATTTTTGCCTGTTACGTCGTTTGAGTAACCAATGGTGGCAAAGTAAAGCGTATTAAGTTGGCGTGCACGCTCACTGGCGGCAATAGCCACAGCGCTGGAAACGCTACCAAACAGCATCACCGCGCCTTCTTCAACAAGCTTTTCTACGTTGCGAATCGCTTTTTCAGGGCGTGAAGCTGTGTCTTTGCTTAAAAGCTTAATTGGCTGGCCGAGTAAACCGCCTTGCGCGTTGATTTCCTCAATGGCCAGTAAAGCTCCACGCATTTGTGCGAGACCTTCTTCCTTGTAATGTCCCGTACGAGGGTAGTTGAGACCGATGAGGATAGGGTCAGCTGCTAATGCTGAAATAGTCGAGGCGACCCATAAGGTCAAAACAGTAAGCATGCGAATCACGGAGATCTCCTGATCTTGGAGCATAAAACGGTTTATGAGGTTGGTGACTGTGCAGTGATACCTGAACATAGGGAACTGTATTTTAGTCGTAGATATTGTGAGGGTATTGCACAGACAGACTTATTTGACCGGGCAGTCTAAGTAAATTAAAGCGCTGAAGTTTTGACATCGAGCAATACAATGTGAAAAATTACTGCTTAGTTGTTGTTTTTGTTGGGTTATTCACATTTTAACGATCCACCAGACTGCTGCTGCCCATTGACAAGTTATCTAGGCTTTCCTAGGGTGCTGTTTTTTACCGAAGGTTGCAGCATGACGCAGTATGATCGTATTAAGCTTGAGAAAAGCTGGAAAGAGGCTTTATCTGCTGAGTTTGAGCAACCTTATATGCAGCAGTTATCGAATTTCTTGCGCGACGAAAAACAACAAGGCAAAGAAATTTACCCGCCAGGCTCGCTGATTTTTAATGCGCTTAATTTAACGCCTTTACCTGCGGTGAAAGTCGTCATTCTCGGTCAAGACCCTTATCACGGTCCAGGGCAGGCCCATGGTTTGAGCTTTTCGGTGCCAGAAGGCATCGCCGTACCGCCGTCATTGTTAAACATGTACAAAGAACTGCAGCGCGATTTAAATATTCCTATTGCTAAGCATGGCTGTTTACAGAGCTGGGCTGAGCAAGGTGTGCTATTGCTCAATACCACTTTAACGGTTGAGAGAGGACAGGCGGGGGCGCATGCAAAAGCCGGTTGGCAGCGTTTCACCGATCACATTATTGACTGTGTCAGTCAGCAGCAAGCGCACGTGGTATTTATGCTGTGGGGCGCGCATGCACGCAGTAAAGGCGAGCGCATTGATGCCAGTAAACACTTGCTACTGACTTCGGCACACCCTTCGCCTTTGTCCGCCTATCGTGGCTTTTTAGGCAATGGCCATTTCAGTCAGTGCAATAAGTTTTTGCTGCGCACCGGACAAATACCGATTAATTGGCGCTTGCCGGAGCTTACTACGAGCGAACAGGCAGAGTTATCGCTCTGAGACGCGATTATTGCGCGCCTGCTTGCTGAGATAAGTGAGCCAGTAAACGGGCAATCGCTGCGTCCAGTTCATCCAGCGCTGGATCAATCTGCGCTACATTTTCTTTAATCAAGATTTCGCAGGTTTTGCAGATGGCGCGTAACTGCGGCACACCACAATATTGGGTGGCGCCATGAATGCGGTGAATACGCTCCAGCAAGGCATTGCGATCTTGTTGTGCACGCGCTTGCTGCAAGTACAAGCGGTCGCTGGGCAATGATTCGGCGAGCAGATGTAGCAATTCTTTGGCTAAAGATTCTTTGCCGTTGGATAAAGCTCGGCCTTCTTGCAGGTCAATAATGGGCAGTTGTTGATGCTGGGTGATTTGCTCCTGCGATAGTGTAAATGTGCTTTGGTTGCCGATGAAAATGCCTGTCCATTTCGCAATGGCCTGGGCCAATGATTGCTCACTGATTGGTTTACTTAAACAATCATTTAAACCCGCTTGCAGAAAAAGATGAGTCTCGTGTGGCAATGCGTGAGCGGTTACCGCGATGATAGGTGTGGCTTCCAGTTGTTGATTGCGCTCCCACGTGCGCATTGCTTCAGTGCACTGCTGGCCACTCATCACCGGCATTTGAATATCCATAAACACAATATCAAAAGGTTGTTGCTGAAATAGAGCCAATGCTGAGTGTCCGTTGTCGGCGACACTGACTCGCGCGCCCATATCGTTTAAGAGTGTTTTGATCAGCAATAAGTTGGCTGGGTTATCGTCAACACACAGCGCATGCACCGCGTTTAAACCAAGCTCTATTTGTGGTGGTGCAACAGGGCTGGTGTCGATGCAAAGTAAGTCGTTTATTGCATGTTGCAAACGGCGATGGCAAGTAGGTTTGCTGAGCATTTGCTCACAAAAAGGTCTGCCGAGATTATTTTGGAAAACGGTAAAGTCGCTGGTGCTGCACACCAACAGAACTTCGCAGTTTAATTGCTGCAAGGCGTTGAGCAACTCTTTAAGTTTGTGCAGTTGGTGCTGCTGAGTGTTAATGCCCAGCACGGCGATATGGTATGGCAGCGTCGTGTCTGCTGCTTGCTGCACCTGTATCAGTAGTGCGTCTAAGCTGTTGATGCTATCAACGTGCAAGCCGCAATCTTCTAATTGATGAGCAATGGCTTGCTGAGCGAGAGGGTGCGGCTCATGCAACACAGCACGATGGGTTAATGCTTTGGCTTCGATTGCATTAAGGTCACTGCTATAGGTTTTTGCTAAGCGCAAACTAAACCAGAACTCAGAGCCCTCGCCAGGCACGCTGTTAACGCCGATTTCACCGCCCATGTGTTCAACGAGACGTTTGGATATCGCAAGTCCCAGACCTGTGCCGCCAGCTTGTCGAGTCAGCGAGTGGTCGGCTTGACTGAAGGCTTGGAAGAGCGTGCTTTGTTCAACATCATGCATACCGATTCCGGTGTCTTGCACGCTGATCCGCAGTTGCGCAAACTCCTCATTTTCATCTTCCAGCATAGCGCGTACAACAACACTGCCTTCGCGAGTAAACTTAATCGCATTACCCGTCAGATTGGTGAGGATTTGTTTAATACGTTGTGCATCGCCCATCAGCGTGCGAGGGGTATCACGGTAAACGAGGCTGAGTAGTTCTAGATGTTTTTGGTGCGCCGCTGGAGCAAGCAAGGTTAGGGTGTCTTGAATTAAATCACGCAGATAGAACGGTGCGTGATCCAACACCAGCTTGCCAGCTTCAATTTTCGAAAAGTCTAAAATCTCATTAATGATATTAAGCAGGCTTTCAGACGAATTAATAATGGTGTTGAGGTAGTCCTCTTGGCGAATGGTCAGATCGCTTTTTTTCAATAGCTGAGTAAAACCAATAATGCCGTTGAGTGGCGTACGAATCTCATGGCTCATATTGGCGAGAAATTCTGACTTGATACGGCTGGCTTCAATGGCTTCTTTGCGGGCTAAATCCAACTCGATATTTTGAATTTCGATGGTTTCTAGATTATGCCGCGCATCATCTAAGGCCTGATCAATGTTGCTTTGTAACTCTTCTTGGGCATGTTGCAGCGACTGCGCCATCAAATTAATCCCGTTTACCAAGTCATCTAACTCATGGCTACCGGGTGAATCAAGGCGCGTATCAAGGTGGCCGTCACGAATGCGGGCGACACCTTTTTTAATATTATCCAAGGGAATATTGATAGTGCGACTGAGGCGTAAAGCTAAAAGAGCGGTAATCATTAGACCAATAAGAATCATCGAAATGGTAATGAAAACGCTGCGGTAGCCTTCTAGCAAACTCGCGTGATGTGAGTGGCAAAATCAGCTGTGAGCTTGCATCTGTAGAAAAAGTGGTGAGTTTGGTTATCGCACTGAAGTCCTGCTTACGCATGGACGGGCCGTTGTGCACGATGACGCGATCCGGCGCAGCGACAATACGAATCGAGCGAACGTCCTTAAGCTCAATGGCATCTTGCGCAATGCGAATCAGCTGTTCACTTCTGTCGTTATCTAAAGATTGAGCACCGGCCAGTGACAGTTGATTGAGAATCAGCTCGCCGCGCTGTAACAGTTGTTGCTGCAGGTCGTTGAGCTGTGAATAGCTAAACCATGCGCCCAATAATCCGGCAAACACCCCAGATGGCACCAATGTCAGCAGTAAAACGCGTCCTTTAATGCCAAGGTTGGTCAGCATGCTTTGATTCTCCAAACAATAAAAACAATTATCACGGCAAAAATAGCGCGGCTTTATAACCTAGAGTTATAAATTGATACCTTCGTGAGTTATGGACTCTAGGCATTTGGCGCTATCATAGGCTTCTTTTTATTTTGATGCCGCTGCTTATCATGACCGTTCACTATCCAACTTTGGCCGACTGCATCGGCAATACTCCGTTAATCCGTTTACAGCGTCTTGCGGGTGACAGCTCCAACACTTTACTGGTAAAGCTGGAAGGCAACAATCCAGCCGGTTCGGTGAAAGACCGTCCAGCCTTGGCAATGATTGAGCGGGCTGAGCTTAGCGGCCGCATTAAGCCTGGCGACGCGCTAATTGAAGCGACTTCCGGTAACACCGGGATTGCCTTGGCCATGGTCGCAGCGATCAAAGGCTATCGAATGCTGCTGATTATGCCAGACAACTCAACTGCCGAACGTAAAGCTGCGATGACGGCTTACGGCGCTGAATTGATTTTAGTTGAATCAATGGAAGCTGCGCGTGATTTGGCGTTAGAGATGCAAGCGCAAGGTCAGGGTGTGGTGTTGGATCAGTTTTCCAATCAAGACAATCCAACTGCGCACTACAGCACAACAGGGCCAGAGATCTGGCAGCAAACCCAAGGGCAAATTACTCATTTCATTAGTTCGATGGGCACAACCGGCACTATTATGGGTGTTTCGCGCTATCTGAAAGAGCAAAACCCTGATGTGCAAATTATTGGTTTGCAGCCCACCGAAGGCGCTGCGATTCCTGGGATTCGCCGTTGGCCTGAAGCCTATTTACCCAGTATTTTTGATGCCAGCCGTGTTGATCAAGTGATCGATATGGGCCAGCAAGAAGCCGAAGATTGCATGCGCCGCTTAGCCCGCGAAGAGGGCATTTTCTGTGGTGTCTCTTCCGGGAAAACGCGGTGTTAGTTGCCATTATTTGCGATCGTGGAGATCGCTACCTATCCAGCGGTATTTATGCACCGGAGTCAGTATGAGTCGCCCTAAAGCACCAAAAACATTACGCTTTCAACCTGCGGGTGGTGAGCGTAATTCGTTGCCAGTGGGCAAAAAACAAGTGCTGAACATTGAGCGTTTAGCCCATGACGGTCGAGGTATCGCGTTCCTAGAGGGGCGCACTTGGTTTGTCAGTGGCGCGTTACCTGGCGAACAAGTACAAGTGCAAGTGTTATCGGCGCGCAGTAAAGTCGTCGAGGCGCAAGTTGTTGCCATCCAGACCAGCAGCCCAGAGCGCATCACGCCTGAGTGCCAGTGGGTTGGACAGTGCGGTGGCTGCACCTTGCAACACATCAGCCATGCGCAGCAAGTGTCTCTTAAGCACGACAATTTGGTTGAACAACTAAATCGTGAAGGCGTGACGCCGCTCGCCTGGGCCGAGCCGCTAGTTGGGCCAGCTTTTGCTTACCGCCGGCGCGCCCGTATTGCAGTGCGTTATGAGGTCAAGCAAAAGCATGTGGAGGTGGGCTTTCGCGGTTTAGCCACTACGGCGATTGTCGAAGTGCAAAATTGCGCTATTTTAGTCGAAGATTTACAGCCACTGTTTGCAGGGTTAACGACCTTGTTCAATGCTTTCCAACAGCCGCAAGCGCTGGGTCATGTAGAGTTGTTTAGCGGACGCAGCAATGCCTTGCTACTTCGTCATACCCAAGCCTTGCATGCAGATGATCTGCAACAATTGCGCGCTTACTGCGCAGGGCATAATGCACAACTGTGGTTGCAGGGCATTGGTGAGCCGCAGCCGGATCAAGCAGGGCAGACGCTCAGTTATCAATTGCCAGAGTTTGGCTTAGATATTGCGTATCAGCCGGGCGATTTTGTCCAAGTCAATGCGCAGATGAACGAGGCCATGATTGCGCAAGCCTTGGATTGGCTCGCGCCGCAAGCGGATGAGCGCGTATTGGATTTGTTTTGCGGCTTAGGTAATTTCGCTTTGCCATTGGCGCAGAAAGTTAAAGAAGTGGTTGCGGTCGAAGGTGTTGAGTCGATGTTGGCTCGCGCCAATGAAAATGCTCAGGCGAATCAGCTGAATAATGTGCACTTTTTCCATGCTGATCTGTCTACATCGCTGCGTGACAAAGAGTGGTCACGACAAACCTATGCGGCGGCTTTACTGGATCCGCCACGTGAAGGCGCACAAGCGGCAGTGACTGATTTAGCCAAAATGAAAGTTGCGCGTATTTTGTATGTGTCGTGCAACCCCGCCACTTTGGCGCGTGATGCAGCAGTGTTGATTGCCCGCGGTTATCGTCTCCACAAAGCCTGCGTGCTGGATATGTTTGCACAAACAGGGCACACCGAAGCAATGGCACTGTTTGTAAAGAAAGAAGCGGTAAAGAACTAAGCGGTCTACCAAGTGTAGTCGATGGGGTTGAAGAGTCTTTGGCTCGAAGGATTGGTAATGGTACAGGTCAGAACAGAGCAGCCGGTTAGCCAAGATGGCAGTATTGATTTGCAAAGTTGGGTCGCGCAAATTGTCGCGATTGATCCGCAGTTGGATGCCGAAGGCTTACTCAGTGCTTGTCAGTTTGCCCGTGATGCTGAGCAAAAAGCCAAGGCTGCAGACAATATCTGGGCAGAAGGCACGTCAAGCTTACAAATTGGCTTAGAAATTGCGCAAATCTTAATTGATTTAAAACTCGATCAAGAAACCCTGATCGCGGCGATTCTGTACCGCACTGTGCGTGAGGGTAAAGCGCCTTTAACTGAGATTGAGAAGCTGTTTGGCCCTGTGGTCAGCAAGTTGATCGACGGCGTGCTGCGTATGGCGGCGATCAGTGCCAGTCTCAACCCAAGGCAAAGCGTGGTACTTAACTCGCAAGCCCAAGTGGAAAACCTGCGCCGCATGTTAGTGGCAATGGTCGATGATGTGCGTGTGGCGCTGATTAAGCTGGCTGAGCGCACCTGCGCGATTCGTGCGGTGAAAAACGCCCCAGAACACAAACGCTATCGTGTTGCCCGTGAAGTCTTTGATATTTATGCACCGCTGGCGCATCGCCTAGGTATCGGTCATATCAAATGGGAACTGGAGGATCTGTCCTTTCGTTACCTTGAGCCTGATCAGTACATGCACATTGCCGGTTTGCTGCATGAACGACGTATCGACCGAGAGCAATTTATTCGCAACGTTGTGCAGCAATTACGCGACGAGCTGAAAGACGCGCAGGTTGACGCCGACGTCAGTGGGCGAGTCAAACACATCTATTCAATCTGGCGCAAAATGCAGAAAAAAGGTCTGCAGTTTAGCGAGATTTATGATGTGCGCGCCGTGCGTATTCTCGTCCCCGAGGTGCGTGATTGTTATACCGCGCTGGGCATTGTGCATACGCGCTGGCGCCATATTGCCCGTGAGTTCGATGACTATATCGCCAACCCGAAAGAAAATGGCTACCGCTCATTGCACACGGCGGTGATTGGCCCAGAAGGCAAAGTGTTGGAAGTACAGATTCGCACCCAAGCCATGCACGAAGAAGCCGAGCTGGGTGTGTGTGCACACTGGCGTTACAAAGGCACCGATGTTGATGCGCAGTCTGATCACTATGAAGAAAAAATTGCTTGGCTCAGACAAGTCTTAGAGTGGCATGAAGAACTCGGTGATATTGGCGGCCTTGCTGATCAAATTCGCGTCGATATTGAGCCCGACCGTGTTTATGTCTTTACTCCAGACGGCCATGCGATTGATTTGCCACAAGGCTCAACGCCGCTCGATTTCGCCTACCGCGTGCATACTGAAATTGGTCACAATTGCCGTGGTGCCAAGGTCAATGGACGCATTGTGCCGCTCAACTACAACCTGAAAACAGGTGAGCAAGTTGAGGTGATTACTGGCAAAAATGGCGCGCCCAGTCGTGACTGGCTCAATACCAACTTAGGCTATATCAACACCACCCGTGCCCGCGCCAAAGTGGTGCATTGGTTTAAGTTGCAAGCCCGTGATCAAAACGTTGCAGCCGGTAAGCAAATGCTTGATCGCGAAATGGCGCGCTTGGCAATTGGTCCGGTTAATTATGAACGCCTTGCTGATAAGTGTAATTTAAGAGGCAGCGAAGACTTATTCGCCGCTTTAGGTGCCGGTGATGTGCGTTTAGCCCATGCCGTAGGACTGGCGCAACAGCTGCTCGATCCACATGAACGCAGTGTCCAGCAGCTGGATCTGATTCCACGCAAACCGACGCAGTACAGCAGCGCGCAGCGCGATGAAATACGTATTCATGGCGTCGGTAACTTATTGACGCAGATGGCTGGTTGCTGTCAGCCGGTGCCGGGCGAGCCGATCGTGGGCTACATTACCATTGGCCGTGGCGTCACCATTCACCGTCAAGATTGTCCAACGGCCTTACAATTGCGCAGCCGTGAACCTGAGCGGATGATTCAAGTGGGGTGGGGCACTGAGCCGATTAAAACCTATCCGGTTGATGTCTTGGTGCGCGCTTATGATCGCTCAGGCTTAATCAGCGACATCTCGCAAGTGCTGCTCAATGAGAAAATGAACGTTGTAGCGCTGCAAACCAGCACCAGTAAAGAAGACAATACCGCAACGCTCAATTTAACCGTGGAAGTTCCAGGTTTAGATGAGTTAGGGCGTTTACTGGGGCGTATTTCGCAGTTGCCGAATATCATTGAGGTGCGCCGTCAGCGGCATTAACCGCGCAGACTAAAGGGCTAATTGGCCTTAATGAGTTGGGTTCGCTATTCTTAGCAGCCCATTACTGTTTAGAAGGATGCTATTGCATGTCAGATTTGCCAGCATGCCCTGCGTGTCAGGAAGAGATCACCTACCCAGATCGCGAGAATTACGTGTGCGCGACCTGTGGTCATGAGTGGCCTATGGATGGTTCTGAAGTGACCGAAGACAGCGATGCTAAAGTTGTGCGCGATGCGCATGGCACGCCGTTAGCCGATGGCGACACAGTTGTTTTAATCAAAGATTTAAAAGTTAAGGGCAGCTCGACGGTGATTAAAATGGGCACCCGTGTCACCAATATCAAAATTGTTGATGGCGACCATGATCTCGATTGCCGTGTCGATGGCATGAAAATCATGCTCAAATCAGAGTTCATGAAGAAAGCCTAAGCTATCCCGTTTGAGTTGCCGCTGCGCGACTTGAGCAACCTACGCAGACTGATGAAGACATAGGCTCCAAGTTTTCCTCAGTCTGCGTCATTTTCAGGGTGAATATTCTATTGCAA
>SMER01000224.1_pt1 | contig 11732 bp, 8 predicted proteins | sample 2456411 | NCBI WGS metagenome assembly SMER01 (sample SAMN10132597, study PRJNA489261) | soil metagenome | isolation source: day1 antibiotic-silt loam soil ammended with raw manure from dairy cow... | place: USA | collected 2015-05-01 | reverse complement strand
GTTTTCGGGTGATTGGTCGGGAGCTACGTAGCGGTCTTGCTCTTTGGCAAAGCGTTCTACATATTGATCAAGCTCAGACTGTCCGAAACCTGTAATGGTTACATCCTTCATTCTGCCAATTGGCAGGGGGAGTTCGTAGTTGAGATTGGCCACAGTTTTGTGAGGGGCAAACAGTCCGTTGTTGGCATAATAGGTAGAACCCAATAGCCCTGTCTCTTCGGCAGTAACTGCTATGAACACCACTGTGCGTTGTGGTTGAGGTGCAAGGGCAAAAGCTTTGGCTGTTTCAAGCATCGATGCAAGCGCAAGTGCATTGTCTGCCGCACCGTTGTAGATGGAGTCGCCATTATGCTCGGGGCCTATCCCAAAATGATCCCAATGGGCCGAATAGACAATGCATTCATCATGTCTCTCTTTTCCTTCTATTATTCCTACCACGTTGTTGCTGTTGTCATAGCGTAGCGTGTTTTTGATGGTCAGGTTGAGGTGTGTGTTGAGCGAGAATGCTTTGAAGTCGTTACTTTCTGCCTCTTTTTTAGTCGTTTCGAAATCGAAATTGTTGTGTTCAAATATTTTGGAGCAAGCCTCTTCGGTAATCCAACCTGTTAATAAACATTGGTCGGCGTTTTTGTTTTCGTTTTGCAAATAGAGGTTCGTGCTGGCTGTGTTCGACAACGATTGCCAGGGGTATCCTGCTGCTTTAGTGTTATGCACCACCCAGATGCCTTTTGCGCCTTGTCGGGCTGCTTCTTCATACTTGTAGGCCCATCGTCCATAATAGGTCATGGCGTTGCCGTTAAACAGGTCAGGGTTTTGCGTAGCAAAGCCAGGGTCGTTTACTAACACCAATACTATTTTGTCTTTGGCGTCGATGTTTGCATAGTCGTTCCAATTGTACTCTGGTGCAACTATACCGTAGCCTGCAAAAACTATTTCTGCATTTTCGATGATTGCTTCATCAATAAGATGTGGAGTCTCGGCTAAATAATCTTTTATATAGTTGAGTTCTAAAATGCCTTTCTCTGTTTTCAGGCTAATTGATTCACTTGGCTTGCTAGCAATCTCTACCATTGGCACTTGCTGAAAGTAGCTACCATTGTAGGGGGCTTTTAGGCCTATTTTCTTGAACTCTTTTGCAAGATATTCGATTGTTAGTGTTTCGCCTTTGGTAAAGGGCTTTCGTCCTTCAAATTCGTCGGATGCTAATGTTCTCACATGTGCAGCCATGTCTGTTATGTTGATGCTATCCTCAGCTTGTGATACTTGGTTGTCTTTTGTGCTGCAAGCAACTAATAGACTAAATAGTATGAGCCAGATTAGTGATTTTAAATTGTATCTCATAGGGCTATTATTTAGTGACGCATTGAATTAAAGTATTTGCAATTGCAATTTACATAATATTTTGTCAGAATGGTGCAGTGTGGATCTGTTTTTTTTAGAAAGGTGTTATCAATTTGTGAGGGGAGATTAAAATGGTGGAGGGGGGTGAAAACATATACAAACAAAAAGACCGTTTACATCATTAAAGATATAAACGGTCTTTGTTTTAGAATTGTTGTCCTACTAGGATTCGAACCTGGACTGACTGAACCAAAATCAGATGTGCTACCATTACACCATAGGACAATCCTTTATGTGCTTCGTTAAAAGCAGTGCAAAAGTATAACTTCCTTTTCAATTGTGCAAATATATTGCATACTTTTATTCAACAATTAATAGAAAGTAATTCTTCTTTCCTCGCTGTGCGAGTATGTATTTGTTGGATATCAAAGAATTACTGTCGATAATCTCGTCAAAAGAATTTAGCTTTTCTTTGTTAATCATTACCCCCCCAGACTGCACAATCTTGCGCATTTCGCCTTTTGAAGGGAAAACTTGTGAATCTTCGGTGAAAAGATCAACCGCTTTTATGCCTTGAGATAGTTTTTCTTTCGAAATAGTGAACTGTGGAACACCTTCAAAAATTTGTAATAAGGTCTGTTCGTCAATTTTTCTCAATGCATCGGCAGTAGAATTGCCAAAAAGAATACCAGAAGCCTCAATAGCTGCTTCTAATTCTTCGCGTGAGTGAACCATGGTAGTTACCTCCTCGGCCAATCTTTTTTGCAATGAGCGTAAATGTGGAGCTTCTTCTTGCTCGGCTACCAGTGCGCCTATTTCTTCTTTTGAAAGGTCTGTAAATATTTTAATATATTTCACTGCATCATCGTCACTCACATTCAACCAAAACTGGTAGAACTGGTAAGGGGAGGTGTAGCGACTATCGAGCCATACGTTGCCCGATTCAGTTTTTCCAAACTTACCTCCATCGGCCTTTGTTATCAATGGGCAAACCAAAGCAAAAGCCTCGCCACCTACAGTTCTTCGTATCAACTCTGATCCAGTTGTGATATTACCCCATTGATCGGAACCTCCCATTTGTAGGCGACAGTTCTTTTCTCTGAAGAGATGCAAAAAGTCATATCCTTGCAATAGTTGGTATGAAAATTCTGTAAAAGACATTCCCTCTTTCGATTCGGAACTCAATCTTTTTCTTACAGAATCCTTTGCCATCATATAGTTAACAGTGAGGTGCTTACCAATGTCTCTGATGAAATCTAAGAATGTAAATTCTTTCATCCAATCGTAGTTGTTTACTAATTCGGCTGCATTGGGCGAATCGCTATCGAAGTCGAGAAACTTAGTTAGTTGTTTCTTAATGCCTTCTTGATTTCTGTGTAGTGTCTCCTCGTCGAGTAGATTTCTCTCTGACGATTTCATGGACGGGTCGCCAATCATACCCGTTGCGCCACCAATTAGGGCAATAGGTTTGTGACCAGCACGCTGTAGGTGTTTCAACATCATTACGCCCACCAAGTGCCCTATGTGTAGGGAGTCTGCAGTAGGGTCGATGCCCACATATCCTGCAGTCAATTCTTTTAGCAATTGCTCTTCCGTTCCTGGCATGATCTCTTGAATCATACCTCTCCAACGGAGTTCTTCAACAAAGTTCATATATATAAATGTATTTATTTTTGTAATGCACAAAGGTACATTTTTCTTTTTAGAAAACCTTAAAATGGTGTCTGTGGTTTGGGTTGTGAGATGTGGGGGTATAATAATTATGAATTTCGAATTACGATTGTATGCAGAGTATCTTGTAAATGATTAAAAGATGCCTTATAGAAGAGGGATGCAAAGACATTCATTTTTGTTCTGAATGTAATTTACTTTTTTAGTAAACCTTTTACAAGACTATAAAACCCATTACTCTTCACAAGTTCAACTACTTACTCCTCAATTCTAACTCCTCACTATTACTATCTATTTCTTCCAAATACCAAGAAAAGAGCCAATATATTCATAATCTCCAAACGACCCAGCAGCATCTCAACAGAGAGCACGTATTTTGCAGCTGATGGCAGAGCAGAGTAGTTGCCCAGTGAGCCTATATCTCCAAATCCAGGACCAACATTGGCAATAGATGCTATGGAAGCCGAGAAAGCGGTGAGTCCATCAATATCCATAAAGGTAAGTATAACAGTAACAATGAAGAAGGTGAAGATATAGAGAACCAAAAAGTTCAACGTTTGCAATTCAATTCCTTTATCCACTATTTCATCGTCAATTTTAGAGGCGAATATTCCTTGTGGATGTATGATAAGGCGCAATTGCTTTTTCAATATTTGAAAGAACAGATAAATTCTATCAAATTTGAAACCTCCTGCTGTTGATCCTACCATAGACCCTTGAATGGTGAAATAAATGAGAATGATAATCGTGAAAATGGGCCAAACTGATGTGTCTACAGTTGCAAAACCCGTGGTGGAAACCAATGAAGTTACTTGAAAGAGGCTGTGACGAAGTGATTCTACAAGGCTGTATAGGTTTTCGTCGTATAATTTGTAGGCGATAGCAAGAATGCCAATTACAATGAGTAAAATGTAGGCTCTCACCGATTTTGAGTGAAATAGGTTAGGTTTTTTTCCAATAATAGTTACATAGAGCATTCCGAAGTGGAGACTGCTCAACACCATAAACACTACTATAGTGAGTTCCATCCAGAAGTTGTTGTAGAATGCCATGCTTGTGTTTTTGGTCGAAAAGCCACCTGTGGCAATTGTGGACATGGAGTGACAAATAGCATCAAAAAATGTCATGCCTAACCACCAAAGAATAATAGTTTGAACTAGGGTGAGGCTTATATATACTATGCTGATGATGCGTCCAATTTGTCGTGCTTTGGTCTTAAAGTTCATGCGAGACAAATTGGATACTTCTGTTTTGTAGAGACTAGAGCGTGATCCTCTTGCCTGAGGTAATATAAGTAGAACAAAAAGAATTACCCCCATGCCACCAATCCAATGGGTGGATGAGCGCCAAAAGAGTATGCCTTTTGGTAAACTCTCAATTTCAGTAAGTATTGTAGATCCTGTTGTGGTGTAACCTGACACGCTTTCGAAAAGAGCATTTACAAACGAAAACTCACCACCCCACATTACATAGGGTAACATGCCCACAATGCAGGTTATAAACCAACCAAAAACACTTATAGCCAATCCTTCGCTAAAACGAATTTCCTCAATCCTCTCTGTAAAAATAAGGGGGAAGAGTCCCAAGATAGTGCATACCATTGCGCTGTAGAACAAAGGGACAAACGATGTTTCACTCAGAAAAAAGGATATAAGAGCCGATACGTACAAGAATACCGCATTGAAGAGGATTACGTAGGATATATATTTTATGACTGCTTCTTTTCTCACTTATTTTGATTTGTAATAGGTCAAGATTCTACGAATTAAGCTATTGATTTCCATTTGTAGGGTTTTCAATTCATCTTCCGATTTAATATCTACATTTATATGAGCCAATGGAGGTTTGTAGCTTTTTGTTGCCTCAATTAATTTGTGCATTGGATTCACAAAGTAGCGCGAGATGAAAAAGTTGAGTAGCAATGCAAATATTATGGCCAATATTATTGAAACTATTCCAGGCATCATGGTTTGATAGAGGCTGTTGTGCATCTCTCTTGCTTTGGAGTACATGCTGCTTTGATTGAGTTCCATTAAGTGATTTACCTCGGCTTTCGTTGCTATAAATTGGTTGTGTAAACTTTTATAGACTAGTTTTTCGGTGTTTGCTTTACTGTTAGTAACCGAATCCAATAAGGTAGTGTAAGTTTTATATTCACGTTCAATATTTTTTATAACATCGTCTTCGCCAGGTTCAGTTGCATTTTTTTTTATCTCAATCATAGATTTTGCAATGATTGACTCGGCTGAATTTAACACTGTCACGCCTTCATCTACATTGCCAAGGTAGAGCATCAGAATACCACTATCTTGTCGCTCCAGGGCATATATCACCTTCAATGCATGTTCTATAGATTGGTAGTTATTGTCAATTACATCACTAAAAGAGTTGTTCATTTTGCGAAGTTGCCATATCGACATTAGCCCAGCAATTAGCAGCATAGATACCAATAGCATGAAGCTAGAAAATATTTTGACCTTCAATTTTTTTATCATCACAACAAATTTTTTTATTGGGTGTAAAAGTAGCAATTTTTTACCTTTAAACAGAATTTACCACTCTCTATAATACAAAAAAAAGGACATCCACAAGAGAGATGTCCTTTTTTTATATGTTGCAGTTGTGAGTGTTTAGTTCATCAACGTTTGAAATTCTGAATTGCTTCTGTATTTAGCGAATTCTAAATCTGTAGCAGCTTGCATTTTCATAGCACTATCGCGTTGTATTGCAGTGCGAAGATTCGCAGTAACATCATTAAAGTTATTGGTACGAGAAGCAATAACGGCCATCAAGTAGGCAGTTGTTGCATCAGGATTTTCAATAGCTTTCAATGTTTCAGATGCTTTGTTGTAGTTGTTGGTAAGCAATTGAGCTAATGCAGCGTTGTTTGTATTAACGTCACCAAATGCTTCTACAGCCTGTGAATATTGACCACTCTTTAGGTATAATAGACCCATTGCTTGATCCAAATTTTTAGCACCAGATGCAGTACCTAATAGTTCTTGCGCTTTGTCTGTTTCGTTATTGTTAAGAGCAAGTAGAGCAAGGTTCACATTGGCTTCCGGAGCTTGTGATTTCACTTGCAATGCACGTGTGTATGCTTGCATAGCTTTGTCTAGTTCACCCGCACGGTAAAAGCTAGTTCCAATATTGTTCCATGCGCGGTAGTCTTGAGGATAGTTAGCTGTGATGTACTGATAGATTTTTTCTTTTTGAGTTGCGTCATCAGATAATGTTGCAGCATACATAAGTTCCTCTATGTTCAATTCTTTAGGGTTGCTTTTCCAGAATGACATGATTTCGTCGTCTGACTTACCAATAATTTCGATGTTTGCAGTCAATCTTGAACGACGTAGTTGAGGTAAAATAGTTTCAGCTAAATCTTGGAAAACTAATGAGATGTTTTTGATTTCTTTCTCACGTTCTTCAGGATTGTCATACATAGATAATACGCGGAGTACTAAATCTTTGTCTTGCAAGTTAGAAGCTTCCACTAACTGACGGAAACCCTCCCAGTCTTGAGCAGTGTAACGAGCGTTGATAGCTGTGTTTACATCTTGCTTCTTCATCTCTTTGTCTAAATAGCTAGAAGTTCTTTTTTCACGTTCTGCAGCTAATTTCTCGTTCAATGTGAGTCCACCGTCAGGTGATGCATAAGCTGATATTTCAATATCAACATTTTGGCGATCATCCATATAAGCATCTTTCACACGTTTCTTCCAAGCTGCTATTTCACTTTTGCCCAACTCGCTTGATCTTAAATCAGCTTGTTGAATCAAGAAAAGAATGTTAGCATCTTGTTTTTGTTGAATAATGCGTTGAAAAGCATCCTGAGCATCAGATGGATCTGTATTAAGCGCACTCGCTAAAGCAGAAGTAGCAACTACGCCGTCTGCAACTTTCACTTCAGGTAATTTCACTGTTTTACCTTTTATTTTTGCATTAAAGCGTAGAAATAGTTCGGACTCGCGCATTGCGGGTTCGTATTCGTACTTGAAATTCATTGCAAGGTTACCACCTCTGTTTTTGTTGATTACAATACCATTTCCTGCAACTTTGTCACCTTGGTATGTGTAAGGAGTTCCGTAAGCTTCTCTCCCTGCAAATTTTAGTACAGGAGTAACAGTAACAGTAGCGTGAGAATTAAACCATTTTTCAGGAAAAACTCCGTTTACTGAAACTGGAACTTCATTCCCAACTGTTTCTAGTGGAGAAGGAGTTACATTGAAGTGCGAAGGTGTCAATGGCTTCAGTGAGCTACTGCACGATGTGCTTAAAATACCAATAAAGGCAAGCATCAAAAGCGATAGATAAATGTTTTTAGTCTTCATGAGGATAAATATAAATTGTTTAATTAAATTCTTATGCTAATATTCATACAAAAATAGTCCTTTTTTATCACTTTCAAAACAAAGAGACTTTTATTGATAAATATTTTTGATTTATTCAAGATTGAACCCCAATTCTTTGGCTAATGCTATATTATTACTGTTGAGGTTCACTATTTTATAGGCTTTGTATTCTCGACGCAATGGGTAGTGTGAACGAAAATAATAAAATTTCTCTGAATCTTCTTTCAGTAGTTTAGAATCTCTAAGAGGGTCGTAGCTATATAAAATGGCTTGCAACAATTGTTCGCTATCCTTGTATGCTGATACATCGATTACATTTTTTACTGGCTCATCAATAGTAATTACATTTATTGGATCTCTTTTGAGATCGAAGAAATCATTGATGTTTTGTAAACTCATTTTAGTAGCATTCCATTTACCATCGGCAGAATAGCCTGCAATGTGAGGTGTGGCAATATCTACAATTTCTAGTAGCTCTCTATCAATGTTTGGCTCGTCTTCCCAAGTATCGATAATGGCTCCAGAAGCTTCTCCCTTTTTCAGTGCATTCTTCAGAGCCTCATTGTCTACTACTGCACCTCTAGAGCTATTAATAATGATTGGTTTTTTTGCTAGAGCATCAAAAAAGCATGAAGCAGCCAGATGATAGGTTGCGTGTTTTCCCTCTTTGATTAGTGGTGTGTGAAAGGTGATAATGTCTGCCTCTTTTTGAATAGTTGTAAGATCAACAAAGATGTCTGAGTTCTCCAACTCTTGACGAGGAGGGTCGTTCAGCAATACTTTCATTCCTAACAATTGGCAAACACGTGCTACCTCTTTCCCTACATTACCCACACCCACAATGCCTATTGTTTTATCTTTCAGTTCAAAACTGTGCTCCTTTGCCATTCTTATCAACGATGCTGTCACGTATTGCTCCACTGAGCGCGCATTACATCCCGGTGCAGTGCGCCAAGCAATGTTGTGGGTGTCACAATAATCTGTGTCAATATGATCATAGCCAATGGTTGCGGAGCAAATAAGTTTTACGTTGGAACCGTCCAATATTTTCTCATCAAAATGGGTAACTGTTCGCACAATCAGTACATCATTGTCTCTCACCGCTTCTTTTGAAAACTGATTGCCAGGGAGGTAACTAACTTCGCCAAATTGCTCAGCCACTCCTTTCAAATAAGGGATGTGTGCATCCGCTAAAATCTTCATCTCTTTTGGTTTATAATAATATTTAATCTCTTGGAATGGATGTCTTTATAAGTTGGTTTAGTTGGCAAGCAACTCTTCGCTCATACCATTTGCAGCTTTTCGTCCGTCTCCCATGGCCAAAATTACTGTTGCACCCCCTCGCACAATGTCGCCTCCAGCATATATATCGTGCTGTGCAGATTGCATGGTGTCGCTGTTCACTACAATAGTTCCCCAATCAGTAATTTCTAACCCTGCAAAGGTGGATGGGATAAGCGGATTGGGCGATACACCCACGCTCACAATTACTTGATCAACATCTACCCACACAGTATCTCCTTCTACTGCTATGGGGCGACGACGACCAGAGGCATCAGGTTCGCCCAATTTCATGCGTTGCAATAACATCTTGTTTACACGGAATCTTTCATCACCTTCGTATTTAAGAGGGTTGTGCAAGTTGTAAAATTCAATACCTTCTTCTTTGGCATGATGCACCTCCTCTAAACGAGCAGGCATTTCTTCTTCCGAGCGTCTGTATACAATCATAGCCCTTTCGGCACCCAATCTTTTAGCTGTTCTCACAGCATCCATGGCAGTGTTTCCACCCCCTATCACGGCTACTTTTTTACCCATCCAAACGGGAGTGTCGCTCTCGGGATTGGCAGCATCCATCAAATTAATGCGGGTTAAATATTCATTGCACGACATAACACCATTTAGGTTCTCGCCCGGAATGTGCATAAAATGAGGTAATCCTGCACCACTTGCCACAAATATTCCCTTAAAGCCCATTTCCTGCAAATCTTCTTGCGAAATAGTTTTACCGATTATGCAGTTGGTATTAAACTTTACACCCATCTTTGCTAATACATCTATTTCTGTATCCACAATAAAGTTGGGAAGTCTAAATTCGGGAATGCCATAACGCAACACTCCGCCCAATTCGTGCAGAGCTTCAAATACGGTTACGTCAAATCCTTTTTTTACCATATCGCCAGCAAATGATAGCCCAGCAGGACCTGAGCCAATAACTGCAACTTTTATTCCATTGGCAGGCTCTACTTCAGGAATGGCAATATTACCACTCTCTCTTTCGTAATCTGCTGCAAATCTTTCTAAATGGCCTATTGCCACAGCGGGTTTGTTAAGCTTCTGTACGTAAAAACACTGGCTTTCGCACTGACGTTCCTGCGGACATACTCGTCCACAAACGGCTGGCAACGCACTCGTATCTTTCAATACCTTAGCAGCTTCAAGAAAATCTCCGCGCTCTATGTTTTTGATAAATTTAGGAATGTTTATTTCTACTGGGCATCCTGTTATGCAAGTAGGGTCTACACAGTCTAGACATCGTTGAGCTTCGCACACTGCTTGTTCTGCAGTTAGCCCTAAATTTACTTCATCGTAGTTTTGATTTCTCACTTGAGGCTCAACCGAGTTCATTATCACACGGGTCTTTTGTGTGCGGTCTTTATTTCTGATTGCTTTTCGCATCTCTTCTCGCCATGGAGCGGAGCGTTGAGCTTTTAAATATTCTTTTGAAGGCATAATTGAAAAATTAATAATTAAGAATTAAGAATTAAGGGCTGAAAGTCAATCTTCCCAAGTTCCTTATATCTTTAGTAAGAAAAAAACAAAGAGCAAGAGGTAATGAGTGATGAGTAATGAGTTTTTCTTGTTCCTTGTCTCATGTCTCTTGTTTTAAAGCTGAGTATCTTTAGTAAGAAAAGGACAAAGACAAGGCTTTCGAAGTTTTTGAAATTAAGGAGTTTACTTTAGTAAATGACTGTTTCAAAAACGAGAATAACGCAGTATTTGTTCTTTTATTGCAAAGATTAGTTATAAGCTTTTAGACGCATCAACATCTCATCAAAATCCACCTGATGTGCATCAAATTCTGGTCCGTCTACACAAACAAATTTAGTTTTACCATCTACTGACACACGGCATGCACCACACATACCAGTGCCGTCTACCATAATGGTATTGAGCGATGCTAGGGTAGGGATGTTGTATTTCTTGGTCAATAGAGATACAAATTTCATCATCACAGCAGGTCCAATAGTAAGACAAAGATCAACTTTCTCTCTGTTAATCACTTTCTCAATTCCTTCTGTAATCAATCCTTTTTCACCATACGATCCATCGTCGGTCATAACAATTACTTCTGTGGCAAATTCTTTCACCTGATCTTCCAGTATTACCAGATCTTTACTACGTGCTGCCAAAACAGCAATTACTTTATTGCCAGCTTTGCTCATTGCTTCAATAATGGGAAGCATAGGGGCAATACCAACACCGCCACCAGCACAAACTACTGTTCCAAAATTGTCTATATGAGTTGCTTTGCCCAGAGGACCAACCAAATCGGTAATATAATCACCTACTTCTAGTTCGCCCACTTTTTGCGACGATTTCCCTACTAATTGTATCACCAATGTGATAGTGCCTTTCTTAATATCGGATGATGCAATGGTGTAGGGTACTCTTTCTCCCTTTTTACCCACACGAACAATTACAAAATGCCCAGCCCGCCTACTTTTAGCAATTAAAGGAGCTTCAACTTCAAGTTTAACAATTTTCTCTGAAAGGTATTCTTTACCTACGATTTTGTTCATAGATGCGTGGTTTCTTTTAAAATGTGATTCTTTTATTCATTTGCAAAATTAGCTAAATTATGCCGACTTAAAAGTTTATTTCAAGCAAATTATCTATCATATACTGTCAAACTTATTTAATTGAAGTCAATGGTAGAAAGAAAGACGATTTTGTTTTTTAATATGCTAGATGTATTGTTAAAGATGTCTTTGTACAGTTTTGTAGAATTAGACTAGAATTATGTCTTTTTCTTTTATTTATATGCTTTGAATAGAACTCATTTGTAGCACATCACTTAGAATAATACCAGAGCTCCGTAAGGTCCGAACTGTTATTCTTACGGCTGTACAGAAAGCTTAATTTAAACGGATCACCTGCAAAAAGGTGTGTTTGGGTATTGCTATCTAATTAAAAATACCATTTTGATTTAATTATCTAACAGGTTGCTCCTCGTAGCGCTGATGACCTTAATATTTAATGATATGTTCATTTTTGATACTACAGTTATAATGTATACCAGTAGAAAGATCGCGTTGTATGCTTTTATTTAGCTCTGTAAGAGCGTCCTGTTTGTAGTAAGTCAAT
>SMER01000219.1_pt1 | contig 11788 bp, 9 predicted proteins | sample 2456411 | NCBI WGS metagenome assembly SMER01 (sample SAMN10132597, study PRJNA489261) | soil metagenome | isolation source: day1 antibiotic-silt loam soil ammended with raw manure from dairy cow... | place: USA | collected 2015-05-01 | reverse complement strand
CTGTAAAGGAACGTACACGTGAGATTGGTATCCGCAAAGCAATAGGTGCTCCTCCAATGTCGATATTGAAGCTAATTGTATTGGAATCGATTATCATTACAGCCATATTTGGATACATTGGTATGCTAGCGGGCATTGGTGTAACCGAGTTGGCCAATTTTGTGATGGAGCAATCGGCTGCAGCTGCTGCACAGGTAGCAAGCGATAGCCCACAGATGTCGATATTTAGAGACCCCACTGTAAATCTTGGATATGTACTGATAAGCACACTCATTTTGATTGGGGCTGGTGTAGTGGCAGGATATTTACCGGCTTACAAAGCGGTGAAGGTTAGGCCTATAGAAGCGATGCGCAAAGATTAGAAGAATAATTATTAATAATTAATTGTTAATTATTAATGCGTAAATGGTAATCAATTACGAATTGAAAATTACGAATTACGATCAAAAAAACAATGTCATTCTGAGTGAAACGAAGAATCGGTTCAACTGTTCTAGAGTAATTAACGGGATGCTTCATTGCATTCAGCATGACAGAGAGAAAATATAAAGGACATTGTCAACTGTCCATTATCAATTAAACCGGACCGTTGTCAATTGTCAACTGTCAATTATCAATTAAAGAAAAGATGTTCGACTTAGATAGATGGTACGAAATATGGGTTACAATTACGCACAACAAATCGCGTAGCTTCCTCACCGCCTTTGGTGTGTTTTGGGGTATGTTTATGTTGGTTGTAATGGTTGGCGCAGGCAATGGATTGGCCACCGGCATAAACTCTCAGATAGAGGGGTTTGCTAGTAACTCTGCTTTTTTTAATGCAAATAGAACCACCCTACCCTACAAAGGTTTTCAGAAAGGTCGTTCGTGGAATATGCTCAATAGCGATATACCTATTATAGAAGACAGGGTGGACGAATTGGAGCATCTATCGCCCATGCTTTTTGGGGGCGGAGGCGAAGAAAATGTAGTTCGCAACGACAAGTCTGGTTCATATGGGGTAAAAGGCACTTACCCTGTATATAACGAGATTGAACGAAGTATTATGGAGTATGGTAGATATATAAATGATATTGATATTAGGGAAAGGCGCAAGGTTTGTGTTTTGGGAACAAGAATATATGAGGTGCTTTTTAATCCAGGCGAAAACCCAGTTGGCCAACAAGTAAGGGTAGATGGTATTTACTTTACGGTGATTGGTGTAGCGCGTAAAACATCGCAAGCTAGTATTGGTGGCGATACGGATGAGACAGTTGTACTCCCTTTCACTACCATGCAACAGGCATTTAATCAAGGCAATATAATTCACTTTATGGCTGCAACGGCCAAACCGGGTGTAAAGGTAAGAGTAATTCAAGACAAAATAGTACAGACACTAAAGGAGATTCATCAAATCTCACCCGACGATAAAGATGCCGTATTTAATATGAATATAGAAGAGCAGTTTACTATGTTCAGCAACTTGGGCATTGGTATTGCTATGCTTATTTGGATTGTGGGGATGGGAACGCTGTTTGCAGGAGCTGTGGGTGTTAGTAATATAATGTTGGTTACAGTACGAGAGCGCACAAAAGAGATAGGAATAAGAAGAGCTTTGGGAGCAACGCCCTCAAATATAATTGGTCAGATACTTAGCGAGAGTGTTGTGCTAACGCTGTTGGCTGGAATTGGTGGTATTGTGCTGGGTGTAGGTTTGCTATCGGGTGTAGGTATTGCATTGAGCCAAGGCGATCAGTTTTTTAAAGATCCACAAATAAGTTTTGCTGTGGGAATTCTTGCACTAGCTGTGTTGGCCATTATTGGTACATTTGCAGGGTTTATTCCTGCGCAAAGAGCTATGATGATTAAGCCTATTGAAGCAATTGGTGAAGAATAGATTTGATAATGATTAATTTAATTATCAATTATTAATGAGTGAAAAGTTGAATAGCAGTCGTAGGGACAAGTCGCGACTTGTTTAGTGATCAAATGAATATACAAACTGTAAAGACGTCGATTTATGGCATCTCGATATAACAATAGAAAAGCTCTATCATTTTGAGTGAAACGAAGAATCTGTCAAACTATTATGTAGAATTTAAAGAGATAATACACTACGATTGGTATGACAATAATAATTACGGAAAAGCTAATAAACGGAAATAACAAAAACAACAATAAAAACAACAACGGCTGAGCGCTAAATGCTGACAGCTAAACAACAAAAGAAAATGAAAAAAGTATTGAAAATTGCAGCATTAGTTTTGCTGGGCCTATTGGTGTTATGGACTTTTGTGTTCCTTTGGAACAAGTCGAAACCTAAGGTGAAAAACTACCAAATAGAACAGGCTCTGCAAGCAACTATCGAGAAAAAAACTGTTGCCACAGGAAAGGTTCAACCACGCAACGAGATTCTTATCAAGCCTCAAATGTCGGGTATTATTGCCGAGCTTTACAAAGAAGCAGGCGATAAAGTACAGGCCGGAGATGTAATTGCCAAGATTCAAGTTATCCCCGATATGGTTACTTTGAGCAGTGCCGAGTCGCGTTTAACGCGTGCCAACTTGGTGTTTGAGCAAAGCAAACGCAATTTCCAACGCGATAGCGTACTGTTCAACAAAGATGTAATATCGAGAGAAGAGTACGAAAAAGTGAATCTGCAATATAGAAACGACCGCGAGGAGATGAAATCGGCCGAAGACAATTTGAGCTTGGTGCGCGATGGTTTAACTGCACGCACAGCATCGTCGAGCAACACCCTCATACGCTCTACTGTAAACGGAACTATATTGGATGTGCCAATAAAAGTGGGTAACTCTGTTATACAATCCAACAACTTTAACGATGGAACAACCATTGCTTCGGTTGCAGATATGTCTGATATGCTTTTTGTGGGTAAGATTGACGAAACCGAAGTGGGCAGAGTATCGGTAGGAATGCCTATGAAAATAACCATTGGCGCTATGCAAGATGCTTCATTAACAGCCGACTTGGAGTATGTGTCTCCTAAAGGAATTGAAGAGAGTGGCGCTATTCTGTTTGAGATGAAAGCGGCTATGATTATTCCATCGGATATTTTTATTCGTGCTGGATATAGTGCTAATGCCGAGATAATTTTGGATAAGAGCGAAAATGTATTAACAATTCCCGAAAGTAGTGTTGAATTTAGTGGCGATACAGCTTTTGTATACTTGGTTACCAACAAAGAGCCACAGGAGTTTAAACGCACACCTATAAAAATTGGCCTGTCGGATGGAATAAAGATTGAGGTGAAGGAAGGTTTGAAAGCGAACGACAATATTCGTGGCAACGAAATTATTGCTAACTAAGTAAACAGAACAGAAATTATGAAGATTAGATATATACTACTCTTGCTCACTGTTAGTACTATGTTTGGCCTATCGGCTCAACAAAAATATACGCTAGAAGAGTGTGTGGAGATAGCCCTCGAAAACAACAGAAATATTAAACAGCAAGAGCTCAACAACCAACAAAGAGAGATTGCTTATAGTCAAGCTCGTGCCGACTTACTGCCCAACTTGAATGCTTCGGCTGGGCAGAGTTTTGTGTACGGACGTTCTATTGGTTTAGATAATGTGTATCAAAACACCAACTCGTCGCAAACTTCTTTTAATATTGGTAGTAACATCACACTCTTTGATGGTTTGAGAATGAAATACAACATTGATGCACGAAAGGCAGAGATGTATATTTCTGAAGCCGACTTAGAAAGAATTCAAGACGATATTGTAATGAGTGTTTCTACTGTGTTTTTGCAAGTGTTGATGAACAAGGAATTAATACAAATTGCTAACGACCAAATTGAGCTCACAAAGACCAATCTCACAAGAATGAATGAGTTGGTAGAAAATGGTAAAATAGCAAGAGGAGAGCTCTATGAGCTAGAAGCGCAAATGGCCAAAGAGGAGTTTAATCAGATTCAAGCTGAGAATAATTTGAAATTATCTTTGTTGGATTTAGCACAAATAATGGAGCTGGAAAATTTTAGCAATTTTGATGTAGTTGTTCCAAACGATATAGAGATAGACGAAGGACTGTTATTATCGCCAACTTCTATTTACGAATCGGCATTGATAGCTCGTCCAGAAATACGTGGGGCACAATATAGGGTATCGAGTAGCGAGACAGAGATACAGATTGCCAAATCTGCCTACTATCCTTCGTTGAGCTTTGGTGCATCTATGGGATCTGGCTATTATAATATGAGCGGGTTTGAGAATGCAACATTTGGCGATCAGTTGAAAAACAACCGAAGCACATCGCTTGGCTTTAGTTTAAGCATTCCTATCTTCAACAAGTTTCAAGTAAGAAACAGTGTGAAGAATGCACAAATAGCATTGGAGTATAGTAAACTGGAGGTTGACAAAACTAAGATTGAACTACGTAAACGCATAGAGCAGGCATACTATAATGCTGTTGGTGCTGAGAGCCGTTGGAAAGCTGCCGATAAATCTGAGTTGGCCAGCAGAGAAGCATATCGTTTTGCTGAGCAAAAGTACGAAAATGGAAGAGGTACTTCTTATGAGTTGTCGCAAGCTAAGAGCAATTTGGCGAATGTGTTGTCAGATCAAACTCAGGCTAAATATGAGTATATGTTTAGATTGAAGATTCTGGAATTGTTAAGAGACTAATTCTTTGTAACCTTTTTTCTCTGGGCAAAGTCTAATAGAGAGAAACCTATTATTTAAAGAATTATGATTATGAAGAATTTTAAAACCCTACTGTCAACAATGTTGCTTCTTGTAATTGTTACATCGTGCACGTTGGCTCAAAAAAGAGAAATAATTGAAAAGAACTACCCTATTCAGTCATTCACTTCGGTAGAAGCCGACATTGTTGGGAATATTATTTACACACAATCAAACAGTGTATATGTAACTGTAGAAGGTGACAAAGAGTTGGTAGATAAGTTAAAAGTGACTGAAAACAATGGCGTTTTGAAGCTTACTTACAAACAAAAAGAGACTAATAAAGGTAAAAAGAGATTAACTGTTTATATAAGTTCGCCGGCTATTGAGGAAATTGAAATGGATGGCGTGGGAAACTTCATTTTGGAAGGGTTTGTTGCTGCTGACAACCTCACAATTGACTTTGAAGGTGTTGGAAATTTTGAAGCTATGGATTTGCAAAGCATCAATATAAAAGCAAGCTACGAGGGTGTAGGCAATTTAAAACTGGGCGGAACAACCGACTTTTTAGAAGTAACATCCGAAGGTGTTGGCAGTGTAGATACTGAAAAGCTGGAAGCTAAAAAAGCTATTGTAAGAGCTGATGGAGTTGGTAGTGTTAAATGCTTTGCATCGGAAAGCATAGACATAAATAATAGTGGCATTGGAAGTGTTACTTATTATGGCAATCCTGTAGAGAAAAACTTGAAAAACTCTGGCATTGGTAAAATAAGAGCTAGAAAATAAAATTGCGTTAAGAACTATACTTGTTATTGAGAGGCTGCTGCGAAGGGATTTCGGAGTGGCCTTTTTTTATTTGCCACAATGCTATATCGATATTACTTCTTACTGCTCATTCATCAACAATTTATAATTGACCATTAACCATTAATAGAAATAATCTTCATCGCCTTCAACCACCCCACCGCTCTCTCCGGCCATTCATTCACCAAATGCCCCGTATTGCGCACACCATAACCATGATAACCAGTTGGGTAGAGATGCATTGCAGCAGAAACTCTTGCCTCTTTAAGTGCGTAGTAATAGAAAAGGCTGCTGTTTAGCAACTCGTGGTCGTCTTGTGTTTGCACAATGAAGGTGGGACATGTATCTTTACTGATTTCAATTTCTGGAGCAACCGAAAACTTCTCGCCATCTAAAAAAGCTGGATAAATAATAAGTGCAAAGTTAGGACAAATAGGCACTTGGTCGTGAATATCCATTGGCAGGTATGAAAGTTCGTCGTAACAAGTACTTGCCAAAGCTGCCAAATGTGCTCCAGCCGAAAATCCCATTACACCAATCTTATCCTCATGGATATTCCATTCCTTTGCATTACTTCGGGTGTAGGCAATAGCTCTCTGCAAATCTTGAAGAGGGGCTTCATACATGGGTTGATCTTTACGAATGGGTACACGATACTTCAACAATACACAATTGAGACCATAGCTATTGAATAGTTCGCACACTTCTGTACCCTCTAAATCGTATGCCAACACCTTGTAACCGCCTCCTGGACAGACTATAATGGTTGCTCCACTATTGAAGTCTTCAGGGGCTGGATAGAATGTAATGGTAGGTTCGCTAACATTGGTTACGATTTTAACAGGCAAGCCCCCTACTTTTATATTAAAAGGATTCTCTTTCTCTTCTAATGTTTCTATTTCGCCTGGTGCTCCATTGGGGAAAAGCAGTATTTGGTTTTGTTGTGTCATAGTAATCTAATATATGTGTGTAATGTTCTCAATAGAACTATAGAAATGCGGTAATTGTTCTTTCTATTTCTGATAATTACAAACTTAAATAAAAATGAGCAGACTTTTATCTATTATTGATGATGAATTATGAGCAATGGGTGTTGCTTGAGAAGAGATGCAAAATCAATAGTGGGTGTTGTTGTTTTTTAAATTACTGTTAGCCATTCAGTTTTCTACTCTTCAACGGTATCTTATGAAATTGAGCGTAATTACTACAGGTTGAGCGCTAAGTACTGTTAGCTATTCATTTTAATAATAAAATCGGAGTCAATTGTCAACTGTTCATTGTCAGTTAAATAAATCGTATGTATCTTTGTTTAAATTTAAAGAGAGGATATACTGATGAAACAAGAAAAATATTTGTTGGGGATGACTTTGGCTGAAATTGCTAAAGAGGTTGAATTGCTTGAGCTTCCAAAGTTTACGGCCAAACAAATTGCAGACTGGATTTATGTGAAACGTGTGACGGAGATAGATGAAATGACAAATATCTCTGTTCGCAACCGCGATATATTGAAAAAGAAGTTCGAAATTGGCATTTCGTTGCCTATCGAAACACAAGTGTCGGAAGATGGCACGCAAAAGCTACTGTTTAAAACAAACAATGGCAAGTTGATTGAATCTGTACTCATTCCTGACGATGAGCGATTGACGCTCTGCATATCGGCGCAGGTTGGTTGCAAAATGAATTGCGACTTCTGCATGACTGGAAAGATGGGTTTTCAAGACAACTTATCGGTGAATGAGATATTGAATCAAGTGTACGCATCGCCAAATTCTGAAGCGCTTACCAATATTGTTTTTATGGGAATGGGCGAACCCCTAGACAACTACGAAAATGTAATGAAGTCGATTGAAATACTATCTGCAGAATATGGCTTGGCATGGAGCCCCCGACGAATTACTCTTTCTACTATTGGGGTAACACCTATGTTGGAGCGTTTTCTTGAAGAGAGTGGTTGTCATCTTGCAATTAGCTTACACAGCCCAATTTCAGAGCAGCGCCAAACTATTATGCCTATTGAGAAGAAATATCCTATAGAAGAGATAATAGAACTATTAAAAAAGTATGATTGGAGTAAACAGCGACGCCTTTCGTTCGAATATATTATGTTTGACGGGGTGAACGATTCGCTAATCTATGCGCGAGAACTTATCAAACTATTATCTGGTATCTATTGCAGGGTTAATTTAATTCGCTTTCATGCTATTCCAGGAAGTTCATTAGAAACAGCATCGGAAAGTGCAATGATTAAATTTCGCGACTTTCTCACATCAAAAGGATTTATCTGTACCATTCGCACATCACGCGGAGAGGATATTTCTGCAGCTTGTGGAATGTTGTCTACCGAAAAACAAAATGAATCAAAAAAGAGTGCCGACTAACTGATTACATCTTAATAACAAAAATAAAGTGCGTTTAATTTTATTACAAATAGAATAATCGTATTTTTGTTAAAACAACAGTTGATGTTTTATTTTTCACAGATAATTCTCACTCATAAAACCCATATATTATGAAACAACTAAAAGTACTATTTGCTATTACTATTTTAGCTTTTACAATGGCTTCTTGCAATGGCTTTTCATCCGGATGGATGTCTTCTTCATCTGCAACCAATGAGGTATTAACTATTATAGATAGCACTGAGTGGAAAGAGCCACACGGTCGTGCACTATTTGATGTGTTGAATTCGCCCATGCTTGGGATGCCACAAAGAGAGGCTAATTTTAAAATCCTGCAAATAGACCCTAGGAATTTTACAAGAACCTTTAAGATGGCACGTAATATTGTTGAAGTAGATGTGTCTAACAGCTACACAGAAACTAAAATGAGTGCAGAGCTTAATAAGTATGCAAGTGGTCAGGTGGTTCTTACATTTAAATCGCCCGACAAAGAGTCGTTAGAAATATATTTGAGAGAGAATAGCGACAGGATAGTTGATTATTTGGTGAAAAAAGAGCTTGAACGCATTGGACAATGGTTAGAAAAAGAAGCTGCTACTCCAAAAACACATATTCGCAACACTTTTGGTTTCGAGTTGGCTTATCCTAAAGGGTTGAGCAATATAACCGAAGATGAGAACTTCTTTTGGGCAACAAATAGTTCGGGCGAGTCGCGCCAAGATATATCAATATTCTCTATACCTTATACATCTGAAACTGTTTTTGAGAAAGATTCTCTTATTGCTATTCGCAACCGTGTGTTGGGTCAGCACATAAAAGGCTCGTTCGATTCTCAGATGAGTACATCAAGCACAATGCCTCCCGAGTATCGCAAGTTAGAAATTGATGGTCTTTTTAGAGCAGAGCTTAGAGGCTTGTGGGAAATGACTACAGATATGATGGGAGGGCCATTTGTAATGCAAGCTTTTGTAAATGAAAATACAAACCGAGTAATTTTTGTGGATGTGTTGGTATATGCTCCAGAAAAGAAAAAAAGAAACTTAATTCGCAACTTAGAAGGAACTTTCTATACAATTAAAGTTACCAACTTAGAAGAGTAATTTAAAAACAGAAAGATAGTAGCTATTGCATATAGCTGCTTTTAGCACTTGATCTAATTAATAAAATAACTGATAGAGACATGTCAAACTTAGTAAAAGTTGGTATTACCCATGGCGATAGCAATGGTGTTGGATACGAAATTCTTTTGAAAGCTTTTTCGGATAAACGACTAACCGAGCTTCTTACTCCCATTATATACGGCTCATCGAAAGTGGCCTCTTATCACCGAAAAGTTTTAAATAGCAAGTCGGTTCCTTTCAACATGATTGTAAATTGCCACGAGGCAAAAGAGGGTAACATTAACTTCATAAATGCAGTATCAAAAGATGTGAAGGTTGAAATTGGCAAACCCAATGAAACATCTGGCGATGCAGCATATGTAGCTCTTGAAGCTGCTGTAGCAGATATCAACAACCAAGACATTGATGTTTTGGTTACATTGCCTATCAATAAAGATAATATTCAGGGCGAAAACTTTAAGTTTACTGGTCACACAGATTACTTAGAGGATAGAACCTCAACCGACGATAAAAAAAGAAGCAAGGCTCTTATGATTCTTGCTAGTGATGACTTTAGAATTGCACTGGTAACTACACACTTACCCATTTCTGAAGTTGCAGGTAGTATTACTAAAGAGCTAGTGATTGAAAAAATTAGAACCTTGAATAATAGCTTGAAGCGCGATTTTTTTATAGACAATCCACGCATAGCTGTTTTAAGTCTTAATCCTCATGCTGGAGAAAATGGTTTGTTGGGGAAAGAAGAAGAAGAGATAATAGAACCTGCCATCAAAAACTGTCTCGATAGAGATATTTTATGCTCGGGCCCATATGCTGCCGATGGTTTTTTCGGTAGTAAAAAGTACAAACAGTTTGATGCTGTATTGGCAATGTATCACGACCAAGGTCTTGTGCCTTTTAAAACCATTGCTATGGATTCGGGTGTTAACTTTACGGCAGGCTTGCCTATTGTTAGAACATCACCAGCTCATGGTACTGCTTATGATATTGCTGGAAAGAATGAAGCCTCCGACGAATCGTTTCGTCAAGCTCTCTATATGGCTGTAGATGTATTTAGAAACAGGGTTGCTTACGATGAAGCGCGTGCAAATCCATTGCGCAAAGCATTTTTCGAACGCGGTAGAGATGATGAGAAGTTGGATTTGAGTTAAGAGTAACAACACATTATAGTATAAAGTAAAATGCCGTTTCTATTCCTTGCAAAGGAGTGAAACGGCATTTTCTGTATGTTAAACCGGATCCACAAGTAACAACTTTTGAACATACCGTTGCCCATTGATATTGTAGGTTGGAGGGGATTCTTTAATAGACAATTGACAACGGTTGAATAGAATAGCATTGTAGAAACAAGCCCGCCTCATGAAATCTCTTGTTATTTCATGGGAGCCTGCCCTGTGAAACTCATTAATGTCTCATCGGGGTCGGAAACTTACCTCAACAAAGTAATATGCATGTAAAACAGTAGAACATAAAAAAGACCATCCCTATATTAGAGACAGTCTTTCTTATCATTTAAACTGTTATTCCTTTTTCGCTACACTACTGCTTGCCAGAAGTAGCAACTTCTCTGTCTATTTTTGATACTAATCCTTGCAGTACACTGCCAGGACCCAGTTCTATAAACTCTGTAGCACCATCTTTTATCATGTTTTCTATGGAGTGTGTCCACTTTACAGGAGATGTTAATTGAGCCATCAAGTTCTCTTTGATAACCGCACTATCTGTTTCACCTATTGTAGATACGTTTTGATATACAGGACAAATTGGAGTATCTATTTTAGTTTCTGCTATAGCTTTTGCAAGCTCTTCTCTGGCAGGCTCCATAAATGGAGAGTGGAATGCTCCACCAACCGATAGTTTTATTACTCTTTTTGCTCCAGCATTTTTCATTTTCTCTTGTGCCTCTTCTATACCGGCTATCGATCCTGAAATTACCACTTGTCCAGGACAGTTGTAGTTGGCAGGTCTTACTATGTCATCTATTAAATCACATACATTTTCTACCGACTCATCGGGCAAACCAAGAACTGCTGCCATAGTAGAAGGTTCTATCTCGCAAGCTTTTTGCATAGCAAGAGCGCGTTTGTAAACAAGTTTCAAACCATCTTCAAAACATAACGCTTTAGCTGCAACAAGTGCAGAGAACTCCCCTAGTGAGTGTCCGGCTACCATTTCTGGTTTGAAATCATCTTCTAAAGTGGCCGCCAAGATTACTGAGTGAAGAAATATTGCAGGTTGAGTTACCTTTGTTTGACGCAAATCTTCATCGGTTCCTTCAAACATTAGATCTGTTATTCTAAAACCTAGAATTTCGTTGGCTCTTTCAAACATCTCTTTTGCTTTCTCCGATTCGTTGTAAAGGTCTTTACCCATACCCACAAATTGAGCACCTTGACCAGGAAAAATATAAGCTTTCATTTATTATCTAATTAAATTATATTCAGTATAAACAATCTTTCAATATTTTAGACTGCAAAAATACGAAAAATAGAATGCATACAAAAGTGTTTGCACCTTAATCGGCTTTATTCAGATTTATTATGTTTTTCATAATGTCTGTATGAATGAGCGAGTTGGTTGCTACAACCTCTTTGCCGAAGATGTAGTTGTTTCCATTGTTATAATCAGTGATTTTACCACCAGCCTGTTGTAAAATAAATGCTCCTGCTGCAACATCCCATGCCGAAAGACCTGAGTGGAAAAAAGCATCGTAACGTCCACAAGCAACAAAGCAAAGCTCCAAAGCTGCAGCTCCGTTTAATCTGAACGATGCTTGGCCAAAATGATCCCATGTATTTTTTAAAATAGCAGCAGTAGTGCTGTCCATTTCATATGG
>SMER01000683.1_pt1 | contig 11806 bp, 10 predicted proteins | sample 2456411 | NCBI WGS metagenome assembly SMER01 (sample SAMN10132597, study PRJNA489261) | soil metagenome | isolation source: day1 antibiotic-silt loam soil ammended with raw manure from dairy cow... | place: USA | collected 2015-05-01 | reverse complement strand
TAATAAATATGCATGATTGTACTACCGTGAATAATATCAAAAACTAAGGGTGTTGTTCCTTCTGTTACTTCTCTCAGCGATATTAGGTGGTAAGCTATATACTCTACAGTGAATAGTAGAATAATGTATATGAGCCAAGTAATAGTTACTCCCCAGAAATAGTTTTTCTTATTCTTGATGTAATTGAATACAAAAATCATAATCATTCCCGACACACTCCAGGCAGTTAGCGCCCACCAATTGATATAAGGGGAGTTGAAAAAAGCTATACTATATCTATACCTATAAAACCCTACCCATAGAAACGAAACAGTTAATGAAGCGATGAATAATGCCAACCATTTAGATCGCTTTTTGGTGTACTTCCATTTTAAGAACCAGTACATGAAGTATCCTCCTATCATACCGGTGGCAATATCATTAAAAATGCCTAATGATCTCTCGGAATGAAACAAATTGAGTGTTTTTATGGATAAAGAGGTTTCAATATATGCAATAGCGGTTAAGATTAATAGTAATTTTATCCATTTCCTATTTATTTTGTAGCCAGACAGAATAGCAAAAAATATGCCTCCACTCCAGAGATGGACAAACGACCAAAGGTCGTAATAAAACCATCTGTATTCAAAAATAATAGAGTAAAGCCAATCTGAATTGTCTCTTATGTTGAGTAGAAATGTATCCATATTAGTAGTAAAGGAGCTAAAAGTAAACTGTTTAGGCCAAGCTGTACAAAGCAATTACAGTGTGGCGTAAATACTTTTAATTGACAAATGGACCCATTAGGATGCAAATTTACGAATTTATGTCTTTTTATTTTACTAAAAAGCGAATTAGTTGTTCATAAAGAACAAGAAAGTTGCGATATAAACTTTATTTAAACAATAAAAGACCAACCAAGTAGCAACAATTCTGCTTGGTTGGTCTTTATATTCGATGTATGAAGACTAATACTTATAGAATCCTTCTTTGGTTTTGCGCCCCAATAGGTTGGCCCTAACCATTTTTCGAAGTAGCGGATGAGGACGATACTTATCGTCGCCAAACTCATTGTGGAGTACTTCCATAATTGCGAGGCAAACATCCAAACCAATTAAATCGGCTAGTGCGAGGGGACCCATTGGGTGTCCTGCTCCTAGTTTCATGGCGGCGTCTATTTCATCGCGCGATGCAACTCCCTCAGCAAAAACTCCTATTCCTTCGTTAACCAATGGAATGAGTATTCTGTTTACAACAAATCCAGGTGCTTCATTAACAGTTGTGGGTACTTTCCCAATTTTCTCAGCAAAGCTGTAAATGGTGTTGTGAACTTCCTCATCTGTCAATTGCCCCTTTATCACTTCTACTAACTTCATTGCATGTACAGGATTAAAGAAGTGCATTCCTATCACCTTTGATGGACGATTGGTTACAGATGCCATTTCGGTTATAGACAACGATGAAGTGTTGGATGCTAAAATAGTTTCAGGTTTGCAAACCTCATCTAACGATTTTAGCACTTCTTTTTTCATCTCCATGTTCTCATAAATCACCTCTATTGCAATATCGCAATCTTTGCAATCTTCGTATTTGAGCGTTGTAGTTATTCTGTTGCTAATAGCATCTTTCTCTACTTTATCAATTATTTCTTTGTCAAGAAGACGGAGAAGGTTTTTGTCTAATCTCTTTTGTGCGATTCCTAAAGTCTCTTCTGTATATCCTTTCCACACTAATTCATAACCCGATTGTACAATTGCTTGCACAATACCACCTCCCATTACTCCATCTCCTACTACACATATTTTCATAATATACTATCTTTAATATTTTAATTGAAACAAGCTTATGTCGTTATATCCAAAACTTACTTCCCTTCAAATGTTGTTTTTTCTCTCTTTAAAAAAGCTTGCATACCATTTTTCTGATCTTCTGTTGTAAAGCAATGTCCAAAAAGCTCTACTTCTATGGCTATGCCTGCTTCAATATCTTTATCCATTCCCTCGTTTATTGCTTTCTTAGCATATTGCACAGCTATTGGAGCTTGCGATGCAATCTTTTGTGCCATCTTTAGAGTCTCCTCTTCAAGCGTTTCGGGTGTACATACTTTGTTAACCAATCCAATTCTAAGCGCTTCATCAGCATTAATTATACTGGCTGTATAAATCAATTCTTTTGCTTTTCCTAAACCTACAAGACGAGGAAGGCGCTGTGTGGCCGAAAAACCAGGTGTAATGCCTAATCCTACTTCGGGTTGTCCAAATTTTGCGTTTTCAGAAGCAATGCGTATATCACAACACAATGCTAATTCGCATCCTCCGCCCAATGCGAAACCATTGATAGATGCAATTACAGGGATGTGGAGTAGCTCTATTCTTCTGAATATCTCTGAACCAAATTCTCCAAATGCTTTTCCTGCTGTTTCATCTAAGTTTACCATTTCTGAAATGTCGGCTCCTGCAACAAATGATTTGTCTACACCTGTTATGATAAGCACACGATTGTTTTTGTCATTTTCAACCACTGTAAGTGCTCTATTGAACTCATGTAAAATTCTTGAGTTTAGTGCGTTTAATGCTTTTGGGTTGTTTATCTGAATGGTGCATATATGCCCATCATTAGATAGGTTTAGAAATTTGAATTTTTGAAAATCTGTCATTGTATTTATTTATTTGTATGCTTCTATTTCAATCGACGAGTAACTGTAGGTCCTATTTGTTTTAAATAGTCTACAACTTTCAAGTCTGCTATATTGAATATAGAGGCATCTTTGTTTTTATTTGTTGTAATTATATTTTTCGGCGCTTCTTCAGCTTTACTGTATAAGTCAAGGTTATAACCTCATATCCTTCAGCTCTGGCGAGAAGATAAGTGTTGCATCGGTAGCTTCTTGAACTTGTTGTTGGGTATATCTCGGATTTATCTCTACAACCAACAGTCCATTATCTATTGTTTCTATTACGCACATTTCGGTTACAATCAAGTCTACTTGTCCTTCGGCAGTAAGGGGCAATGTGCATTTCTTCATTATCTTATGATTCCCTCTAGCGGTGTGCTCCATAGCAAGTATCACTTTGCGTGTACCAATAAGCAAATCCATTGCACCACCCATGCCTGGTGCTATTTTACCTGGAATAATCCAGTTGGCAAGGTCACCTTTTTCGTCTACTTGTAGTGCGCCTAATATACTTACATCAACATGCCCTCCACGAATAATGGCAAACGATGTTGCACTATCAAAACATGCAGCACCTTTATTTGCAGAGGTAGCGCCACCTCCAGCGTTAATTAAGTTGGGGTCTTCTTCGCCCTCTTTTGGGGTAGGTCCCATTCCAATCAAACCATTTTCCGATTGGAGTATAACATTTACACCTGGTTTTAAATAATTGGGAACAAGCGTGGGTAGTCCGATACCTAAATTCACAACGTCTCCGTCGTGTAGTTCAAGTGCAACTCGTTTTGCAATTATTTGCCTCATTTCATTTCTATCCATGATATTTTGTTTTATGTGTTTCTAATTTATGTTGCTTATTTTTGCTCTTCTATTCTTCTGTATACTTCTTGTGCCAAGAAAGATGCTACATCATCGGCATATGTATTCATGCCAAAACCTGCATCGTAACCCAACTCTTTAGCCAATTCGTGTGTTATGCGAGGTCCGCCACAGGTTATGAGCATTGTATCTCTCAAACCCTCAGCTTCAAGCATCTCTACCATCTCCACCATGTTGGCAATGTGAACATCTTTTTGTGTAACTGTTTGCGAAACCAGTAGCGCATCGGCTTTTACCTCAATTCCCTTAGCTATTAGGTCTTCGTTGGCAACTTGACTACCCATGTTTATTGTTTCAAACATTTCGTAGCGCTCCAAGCCAAAATGGCCTGCAAACCCTTTCATATTCATAATGGCATCAATGCCCACAGTATGTGCATCGGTTCCGGTACTTGCGCCTACCACCACTAATTTGCGTCCAATCTTCTCTTTTATAAATGCGTCGGTGGTTTCCATATCCCACTTTGTGGAGGTTACTTTTGGCACATGTATGCTTGTAAAATCTACAGAGCCTTTAAAACTGCCATAGCAAACAAAGAACGTGAAGTCGCCCGCCAACTCTTTGTGGTATACTACTTGAGGATTGTCAAAACCCATCTGCCTCATCAACTGCTTGGCTGCTTCTGAAGCTTCGTCGCCTGCTGGTACGGGAAGTGTAAAACTCAATTGAGTTTTACCATCATTGATGGTGTCGCCATAGGGTCTCACCTGTGTGAGGTCCACTGTTTGGTCAAATTCGTTATTTTCTATATTTTTGATTGCTTCGCTCATATTGTTGTACTATTTTTTCATTAAAGCTATAAATGGATTGTAGTAATGCTCTCCTTTCGACGATACACCTGCAAGGCCTTTACCTCCATTCTTGGGGCGTTTTACACCACCAAATATTCCCTCTTCGAGTGCTGAAAACAAACCTTTCGATTCTAGCTCTTTCAATAGGTCTGTTGTTTTGTTTAGCACCTTGTGTGCTCTCTTTTGTATAATGCCATCTTTCTTAAACTCCACCTCTTCGCCAATAGCGCGCATATTGTTAAAAATATATTTTGCATTTTCAATAGCAAGAAATCTGTCAGACATAAAGGGTGTGTGTATGGCTTCGGTTGGCATTCCAAGCAATTGAATTCCTTGGGATGTCCATATCCCAATCATATTAAAAAGAGCGTCTTGCAAGTGACCTTTAAATATATTGCCAGTCATAAATTTTGTAGGAGGCATATATTTGAGGGGTGCTTTAGGAAATATCTCACGAATCATTTGCGCTTGCGCCAATTCTAGCAAGAATCCATTCTCTAACTCAGGGTCCATCTCAAAAGCGTGTCCCAGTCCCATTTGCTCTTCGGGCAGGCCTGCCATCAAGGCCAATTGTTCGTTAATAAAGTCGGATGCCAATACTGTGTGTGCCTCCTCTACTGCATCGGCAGTAGTAAGATAGTTGTCTTCGCCTGTGTTAATGATTACTCCTGCGAAGCCATTAATTACACGCGACATAAACTGATCTACCATAGTACGCTGCATATTGATATCTCTAAAGAGAATACCATACAGTGCATCGTTCAGCATCACATCTAGTCCTTCCAATGCTCCCATTGCTGCTATTTCTGGCATACATAGCCCCGAGCAGTAGTTGCAGAGGCGAACATACTTGCCAACCTCTTTGCCCACTTTGTCAAGTGCTTCGCGCATAATACGGAAGTTCTCTTGCGTGGCATACGTTCCACCAAATCCTTCTGTGGTTGCACCATAGGGTACATAGTCTAAAAGACTTTGACCTGTTGTGCGAATCACAGCAATAATATCTGCACCTTGACGAGCCGCAGCTTCTGCCTGACGCACATCTTCGTAGATATTGCCCGTTGCCACAATCACATAGAGGTAGGGGCGGGGGCCTTCGCCCAATGTTGCAATTTGCTCTTCGCGATTGGTTCGCTTACTTACAATGCGCTCCATACTTTGGTTGATGTATGGTTGCAGTGCTTTCTCTATCTCTTCGGTTGTGCGATACGCGAAGGAGGTTATATCAAGGTCTTCTCTTACAATTCTCTCTGCAATCTCTTGAGGCGTTTGTTTTGTCTCTATCACAGCGTTGCCCAAAAAGAAAAGAGCGCCTTGATCAACAACCCCTTTATCTTTTATAGCATCTACTACAATATTCGGCAATGGCACACCATTATGGTCGGTGTCGTTTATTCCAATCAACCGACAAAGCGTTCTTTCAACGGATACTGTGGTGTAGTTATCTACAAACGACTGTACACTCTTGGCAATTTTATTAGCAAGATCCCTGGCGAGTTGTACGTCATCAAAATTGATGTTCAATTTGCTTTGCTGCATATAGGTTATAGTTTTTATTAATCGTTTAAATGCGACTTTATGCGCTGAAGTAAGTCATCGCTTATTCCCAATATCTCAGCTATATAAATAGCTTCGTGTGGAACTTGGTTTTCTTCACTCTCTTCTAGCGTATAGTCTATATAGTTATTAATGTTGTGAATAGTTATCTTCACATTTTTATCTTTCAGTCTAAATCCTTTCACCCTCAATTTTCGACAGGGTGTGTCGATTGTATAGTGTGTAGTGATAAGTGAACTCACTTTATGCTCACTCAGAAAGTTAAGTACGCCAGCTACTATAGCTTTACCTTCTGTAGTCATCTTGTTGAGGCGCGTCATTTCGGCCGCAAAAGATGATAGTCCACTTAATTCGTCTTGTTCGTCGGTTGTGCATAATATTATTCTGTCAACTGGAGCAATTTCTGCTGACGATGCTGGGACATGAAAACCAAATTGCGCTAAAGTTTGTGCCAGTGCAATGCTTTTTAGCAACACTGTTTTCCCTGTCATATTAGCTCCAGTTATAAGGGTAGGGTCTGAAGGAATAGAAATATTCACTGGTTGAAACTTCTTTCCTTGCTTTTGCAAGGAGTTGTCTATTTCAGGATTGAATAGTCCACTCAGAGTGGTCACACCTTCCGCAAATGTTGGTTTTGTTAGTTGCAGCTCTTTTGCAAGATTTGCTTTCGCAATCAAGAGATCGAGTGTCGCCATTTCGTTAAGGGCACTTTTCAGCTCCTCTGTGTAGGGGTGCAGTTTTTCTGTCAACTCTACACGAACCTTGTCCTCCTCTTCTTTCTCTTTCAGTCGTAATTTGTTTACCTCCTCTTCCGTTTCATTCGAGTGAGTAATCTTGTTTATCTCGCTTCTAATAGTAGAAAGGGTGGAAGAGTACTCATTGTAAATATAAAACTGGGGAATCTTTTTTCCTTGCGGATCAAGAATTTCTATCACGCCACTTAGGTCGGGAATTGCTATAAAGGGCAACTTTAGTTCCCTCACCTCTTTGTCGATGGAATGGGCCAAAATGGCCAAATGTTTTACTTCAAATAACTCAATGTCGTCGAGTGTGTTGTTGTATCTAAGTCTCGAAATGGTATTGTTTATATCCCTGAGCTCACTCAACTTCATTTGGGTAAGTGCAACTTTTTGAGAGAAAGATTCCTCATTCATTCCATCTATTAACCACTCTGTCTTTTCTGTTTCGTGCGCTATCTCTTCCGATACTTTTAGAAATGGCAAAGCATACAGAATTTTTCTTCCTGCAGAAGAGTGTATATTAAGTGCGTTTATCACATACTTAAAGCCACCAATATATTCTATAGCTTCTTTTATTTTCATTCTCTAATTATTATTCTATATCGTTCTTTTGCAACTCCATTACATCATAAACTGGTATGTTGAGTGCTTCTTGCAAGGCTTTTTGCAAAGTCTTGGTATTTAGCATCAGTCCATTGGGCGCAAGTGGATTGATAGTTACTGCTATTAGTTTGTTTTTGAAAAGGCTTTTCATTGTGTTTCCACTCTGTAGAAACGAATCGAAGTTCAATTGAGAGGCAAACACCTTAGAGAAGTCGTGAATAATCAACTCCACTGGTTTTTTGTGTGTGCGCAAACAGTTAATTAGTTTATCGCTCACTGCACCAGCAACAAAAAGTCGTGTGCCAAATTCAAAAATATCTCTATCGCTCTTATCTATCATAAATACCGATTGTATATCCAAATCGTGTATTTTGTTCTCCTTATCTATTGCCCACATACCACTTTTAAGCTGTTGCAATTGCTCAGACAATACTTCGTGTACCGGTTCTAACTCTATCAACTGTTTCACAAAGCGTGTTTTCCGTACTAATTGAGGTATGTTGGCCGATAGTGCCGCACCCGTTGCCAATATCATAGCATCTGTTACTGCAGGCGAGGCCAAGCTTAGTCGCGAAAGTGCGCCATCAACTATTGTTGTATCAACACCCCACTTCTCGAGGCTGCTAATAAGCCTTTTTATACTAGCTGTATCTGATGGACCCGATAGTATAACTTTGCCTTGACTTAGTGCTCGTGCAGTTACCAATCGGCCCATTGCCGTTCTTTGGTTGCTTACATCTAATATCTCGGCAGTGAGTTGTTTTTCGAAGAAGTGTTTCTCGGAGGTAACAAATATCACCCCCTTTGAAACAATTATCTCCGGCTTCTGCGTTTGCGTCACTACGTCTACTCTCTCTCCATCTAAACCAATGGAGGTAATTGCAATCTGCTTATCCGTAGTTCTTAGTCGTTTCAAAACATAGTTAAGTGTCTCTGTCTTGCCGGTATTCTTTTCCAAGCCAATAACAGAGACACTTTTATGAGCAACTACATTTTTAACGAAAGGCATATGCTGCTTTTTACAATAATGGAGAAGAGCTTTTACTCCTCATCTTTCTTCTCTTTTCTCTTTTTTCTATTTAAGTTTTGAGGCTCTAGCGAAATTCTATCTCCTGCAAGCAAACCTGCAACACCTTCTTTTCTCTCCTCTAAACAATCGTCACACTGACAGTCGTCTTTATAGTCCGTTGGCTCAGTGTAAGTACTGGTTACTCCTTCGTAGTTACGAATTACTACTCTGTTGGGAGATTGCGATATTAAATAGGTAGGCATTACAGGTATTTTACCACCACCACCAGGAGCATCCACCACAAATGTTGGGACTGCAAAACCTGAAACATGACCACGTAGGTTTTCAATTATCTCAATACCTTTCGAAACTGGTGTTCTAAAATGACTGATTCCTACTGATTGGTCGCATATATACATATAATAAGGACGTACCCTTATTTTCACCAAGTCCAAAACAAGCTTCTTCATTATATGCGTGCAGTCGTTAATACCGCGTAGCAATACTGATTGATTTCCTAATGGAATGCCTGCATCGGCCATTCTTGCACATGCTTCGGCAGCCTCAGGTGTAATTTCATTGGGATGATTAAAGTGGGTGTTTAGCCAAACTGGGTGATATTTCTTGAGCATTCCCACCAATTCGGGGGTAATGCGTTGAGGCATTACCACAGGAGTGCGCGAACCAATACGTATTATCTCTACGTGTGGTATCTCTCTCAGTTTTTTAATAATATACTCCAATCTCGAATCACTTACCAACAGAGCATCGCCACCCGATAATAACACATCTCTCACTTGTGGAGTGCGTGCAATATAATCTATGCAAGCATCTATTTGAGCTGTGCTACTGCCCGCATCTGTATGGCCTGCAAATCTACGGCGCGTGCAATGTCTGCAATACATAGAGCACATGTCTGTTATTAAAAACAGCACTCTATCAGGATAACGGTGTGTTAGCCCTGGAACAGGCGAATCTTCATCTTCATCTAGTGGATCATCAAGGTCGGAAGGGCTTTTGTATAGCTCTTTCTTACTCGGAACTGCTTGTTGTCGAATCGGACAGTTTGGATTGTTGTTATCTATCAAACTTAAATAGTAAGGTGTGATAGACATGCGCAACAAGTTAAGGGATGTTCTTATGTTATCCTCTTCCTCCTCCGTTAAATCAATGTACTTCTTTAATTGATCAACAGTTTCAATTCTGTTTTTCACTTGCCAATGCCAATCGTTCCATTGCTCATCGGTTGCGTTAGGGAAAAACTCTTTTCTTCTATTTTGGATCATGATTTAATAGTTTTTTTAGATTAAGGTGGTGGTCTTATCTATGCATACAGTTCAGTGAATACTTTTCTCAACTTTTCAGACTCTCTCAACAACTGTAAGGTTATCTCGGCGTGTCCTTTGGTATATCCGTTTCCAACAAGCATTTTCACGTCGCTTCCTACACCCTCAGCACCTAAAGCTGCTTTGGTGAAATTGGTAGCCATAGAAAAGAAATATACAGTACCTGTATCTTTTGTACACAATATACTAGTCATTTCTGTGTCGGGGATGTTCACGTTATTAATAGTAAGGTCGCACAATTCTCCGTTTGTCACCTCTTCTATTAGTTCTAATACAGCAACTGGTTGTGTAGCATTAACAGGGAATACATAATCGCAAATGTCGAGCGATTTCAATCTATTGGTACTTCTTTCAGAGTGGGTCAACCCAATAACTGTACCTGTAACTCCCGCACGTTTTTTAGCTTCGTAGCAGCATAGCATACCCGATTTACCTCCCGCACCAATAATTAGTACAGTGTCGCCTGGTTTTACTAATTTTGCTGTTTGAGCTGGAGCTCCAGCCACATCTAAAGCCGAAAGAGCAAGATTCTCTGGCAAGTCGGCAGGAATCTTAGCATAAATACCACTTTCAAAAAGAATGGCTTTACCATCTATATCCACTTGGTCGATATCGGGGCGTATATCTTTTATTTTATCAATACGCAGTGGCGTAAGAGATAATGATACTAGTGTAGCAATTTTATCGCCTACTTTTAGGTCAATCTTATCTACTAATGCATCGCCAATTTTCTCAACTGTGCCCAACAACATACCACCCGATCCAGTTACAGGGTTGCGATGCTTGCCTTGCTTCTCTACAATGGCCATCATAATTTCAGCAATCTTGGCTTTGTCGCCACCAGCTTGTTCCTCTATCTGAGTAAAGCTTGCCGAGTCGATGTTTAATGTTTGCACATCAATTAGAATCTCATTGTCATATATTTCGTCCATGTTGTTGTCCAGCTTATCGGCTGGTTGAGGCAATACGCCTACTGGCGATATTACGCGATGAACGCCGTATTTATGTCCTTTTTTCATTATTCTTGTATTAGTGTTTTTTTGTTGTTGATGATTATAATGTTTGTGGTTTATGTCGGTGACATTATGTTTGGCGGGGGGCATGTAGAGAAAATTCATGAGTTTTCTCTACCTCTACCAATACCCACATCCATAACCACTACTATCTGGGTTTTAGACTAAGAATCTCTCTCGCCTCAGCAGGAGTAGCAATTTCACGACCAAATTCCTTGGCCAAGCGTACTACTTTTTCCACCAATTCGCCATTTGATTTGGCCAATACGCCACGCGATAAGTATACATTGTCTTCGAAGCCTACACGCACATGACCACCATCTATAATGGCAGCTACTGCAAGTGTCATTTCAAAACGTCCCATTCCGGCAACTGTATATGTTGAGCCTTCTGGAATGCTACCACGCAAAAACACAAAGTCTCTTAGTGTTCCACTAATTCCACCATTTACTCCCATTACGAAGTCGAAATGCATGGGTGACTCTATATGACCTCTTTTATGAAGACGTAGCGCCATGTCAATCATGCTTTTGTCAAACACTTCTAACTCTGGCTTAATTCCTCGCTCAATCATTCTATCGCCGAAATACTTAATTGTATTTTCGGTATTCATAAACACCTCGTCGCCACCAAAGTTAAGCGTACCACAGTCAAGTGTAGCCATTTCGGGGTTCAACTCTATTGGTTGCAAACGCTCATCGTCGGTCATGCCTACAGCACCACCAGTTGAGGGTTGTATAATTACATCGGGGCAAGCGGCCTGAATAGCTGTCATCACCTCTTCAAATCTATCTTTATCTTGCGTTGGTGTACCATCATCGTGACGTACATGTAAGTGTATAATACTAGCACCCGCATCATAAGCCGATTTTGCTTCTCTCACACACTCTTCTAGCGTGTAGGGTACTGCAGGATTGTGCTCCTTCAAAACTTCTGCTCCAGAAATAGCAGCTGTGATAATTAGTTTTTCCATTTTTATTATAGTTTTTCGGTTTGTCTTTTATTGTTGGTAGAGAAAATTCATGAATTTTCTCACTCGTTGTTCTTTCTTTGATTCGCCTTAGGCACAACACATGTACCACTTGCACGGCACACAACTATTGGCTCTTCCAGCACATCGGCAGCCGATGGAGATATATCGGCACGAGGGCTAATTATTTTTTTAGCTTCAAAAGTCATTTTGCGCGACGAGCCACCCACCTTAGTGATAGTGCCAGT
>SMER01000215.1_pt1 | contig 11847 bp, 11 predicted proteins | sample 2456411 | NCBI WGS metagenome assembly SMER01 (sample SAMN10132597, study PRJNA489261) | soil metagenome | isolation source: day1 antibiotic-silt loam soil ammended with raw manure from dairy cow... | place: USA | collected 2015-05-01 | reverse complement strand
AGCTTCGCAACCAGATTATTACCAAGTATACCAATAATCGTGAGTAAAGCGTTTTATATTAGACGAGACATACCAGTAGCATAACTGGTTGTTGCTATAGAAAGGACAGAAGATTTAGGTTTTCTGCCCTTTTTTTTATAATATCAAAAACCAAAGAAGATAACTGAAGGTTTATCTTTTAAAAAACCAACTATTTTTCCTCATTCCACACCCTCAAGCAATTAAATTACTATATTTGTCGACAGTTGCTTATCTACATATTATCACCATCGGGGTACAACTATACAACTCAAACTGCATCAACACTTTAAAAGAAAATTTAAGAATGAAACCAACAAAAGACAACACCTTGTACTTAGTTATCAATCAGTTTTATTTTGATGCTATCTTAAGTGGCACCCAAAAGCACGAATACAGAGAAATAAAGGACACAACTTTTGGAAAATTTTTGAATACAACTGAGGTTAACGGTGAAGTTTGTATAGAATATAACCGAGATAAAATATCAGAAGAGGATTTTCAAAAACACCCAAACAACCCAATGATATACAACAATGGTGTATATCCTTATTTGCCAACTGATTATAAATTTCTTTACTTTGCAGTTGGTTACAAAAAAGAGCGCGATACAATGACAATTGCAGTAGAGGATATATATTTCGAGCCCATGGTAACCAAGTTTGGCAAGGAGGCACGTTTCTCTGATGATGGCGAGCGAATGAGAATTGACGAAAAAGGTGAGCTATGTATCTGGCAAATAGTATACACATTGGGCGAGATAGTTGAAACAGACTTAAAGAAAGATAGACCGCTATAGCCTTACTATAGAAGCTTTCAGCTACATATAGACTCCCCCTACACTTTCATTCTACACCTCCTATTTAAGTAGGCTAGTTATAAGATATTGAAAGGGAGATTGCAACGGATACTCTGCTATTTATTGAGCAACTGCTAAGGTATAACTTAATACTTACTGGACGACCGCGAAGGTTGCTGCTACAATAAAAATATGGCCTTAAAATAAAAAAACGCCTCTACATTAATAATAAAACCAACTAAAAACAGTACTTTTACCTAAAGACTTGAAAAAGTTTTAGTTTCATTGCAACTGATAAATCATTGGCGGCAACCAAACCCCTGACAAATCAAAAAATGCACGAAATAGAGTTCCTAAAAGTAGTAGTTATTATATTTGGACTTGCCAGTCTGGTAATTTTCATTTTCAATAAGCTGAAATTGCCATCGGTAATTGGCTTCCTGCTTACTGGTATTATTGCAGGCCCTTTTGCTTTGGGGCTAATTAGTGATATTGCTATCATCGATATATTAGCCGAAATTGGTGTTATTCTACTCCTATTTATCATAGGAATGGATTTCTCGATAAAGAAGCTCATCAAAATCAAAAACATTGTGCTTATTGGTGGTGTATTGCAAGTAGGCATTACCATATTGGTGGTTGTTGGCATTCTGCATTTCTTCACCCATGTTCCATACAATCAAGCCGTATTCGTTGGTTTCTTGGTAGCCTTAAGCAGTACAGCCATTATTCTTAAAGTATTGCAAGAGAACGATCAAGTAGAAAGTCACCACGGAAAAATAAGCTTGGGGATATTGATATTTCAAGATTTGATTATCGTTCCCATGATGCTTTTTTGTGCCTTTCCTAGCGGGCGACAGCACCAACATTGGCAGTGAGCTCTTATTAATGTTGGTAAAAACGATTGCCCTTTTAGGTGTAACTTTTGTGTTTGCAAAATGGGTTATCCATTACGTATTGCACAAAATTGCTGTTAGCAATAGCCAAGAACTCTTTCTTATTGCCATTATTGTTTTCGGATTTGCCATTGCTAGCTTCTCGGCATGGCTTGGCCTATCTTTGGCTCTGGGTGCATTCTTGGCAGGGTTGGCCATCTCCGAATCATCGTACAGTTATCAAGCCATTGGCAACATCGTACCCTTTAGAGATGTTTTTGCTAGCTTCTTTTTTTGTATCAATCGGTCTACTACTCGACCTCAGTTTCTTTGCCAGCCATTGGGTTACCATTATCGCAATCACTATTATCCTTATTACCGTCAAAGCCTTCATTATTGGTTTTGTTAGTACCGTATTAGGCTATCCCTTCCGCATTGCTTTTCGGTCGGGATTAATTCTTGCACAAATTGGAGAATTCTCTTTTATATTGGCTAAAATAGGATTATCGAACAACCTTATAGACAATTACTTCTATCAAATATTTCTTGCTGTAGCCATTCTAAGCATGAGTGTAACGCCTATATTTATCTTATTCTCTAAACCAATTACTACTTTCTTCGCAAAACTGCCCATGCCCAAAATAGTAAGACATGGATTAAAGGAGCTGCCCAAGACTAATATACCAGCGCTTAGTGGACACACAATTTTAGTAGGCACATCGCAATATTCGAGTTTAATGAAATCGATGGAGATGGCAAATATTACTTATGTAGTTATAGATACCGATGCAGATTTGGTGCGCGACATGCAAATACAGGGCATAAATGCAGTGTATGGCGATGCTCATTACAAATCGGTTTTAGAAGAAGCTTCAGCAAAAAATGCAAGCAGTATGCTATTGTATGTTGAGGGAACAAATCATAAAGGGAGCATTATAAAAGCGGCCAAAGAGTTGAACCCAAAGCTACATATTGTTGTAAGAACGCGCTATATCGATGATTTGGAATACCTATACGAAATGGGAGCCGACGATGTTATCCCTATCGAATTTGAAGCATATCTAGAGATGTTTTCGAGAGCTCTAAACCACTATCTTGTGCCCAATGAAGAAATAGATAGACTACTGGCCAAGATTAGAGCCAATGGATACAAAGCATTTAGAAGTACTGAAATAAAAGGACAGAAGGAGAAGCTAAACATTCCAGATTTTGAAATAAACACGCTCATTATTCACAAAAACTCTGTTGCGTATCAAAAAAGCATCAAAGAGCTTGACCTTCGCAACAAGACAGGAATCAGCATATTGGCCATCAAACGTGGCGATGAGGTAATTTCAAATCCTAGCGCCGATTTTGTTCTAGACGATCACGATATAATCTACACTCTTGGCGATAATTATGGTGCTACTACGTTGAATGAGGTGTTTAGGCAGCTTTAAATGAGTTGAATATTTAATTTTATATGTTGAACAATTATCTGTATTACAATCAAACATCTTATCTCAGAAATTAGATTCAATTTTATTATAGAGAAAGTTTCACTTGCTGATTAAGTGTGGTTATTTTCTATAAGTGCAACTCTATGACTGTATATGCATCTTGCAAAACACAAAAGTGATTTCTGAAAAGTAACACAATACGATCCATTTGCACAGTAACTAACTCAAATATAACAAACTCTGTTTTTGTTGTTAAGTGTAAATTATTGTTTAATTTATGCGGCATCTGTTTTTGATGCACAAAGTAAATATCTCGTCTGCAAAATCCACTACGGTGGATTTGACAAAGACGCAACAAAACTCCCATCTACCACGGTAGATTTGTTGGGAAACAGATAAAAATAGTTTCCGACGTCGTTTTCTCGTCATTTATGGCATGATTCTAGTTTTTCTACGTTCTTAATCAGCATTTGCTTCACAAAACTCCTTTTCGCCAGGTAGAATAATTAGCTTAAAGCCTCTTTTTCTTTTTTTATTCTACAAATCCTGCTTTCAGGGCACAAAAGGACGATATTCAGCAAAAATACACCGTTTATTTTTGGCCTAAACATTTCTACCATGGTAGATTCAATTTTCATCGAGTTTTCGTCAAATCCACCGCGGTAGATTTAACTTTCAGCTAATTTATGCATTACTTTCCATTGAATTGTAAAATAAACAGCCTATTATTTACGAATTGAAACTTATGGAATTGCATCAAACAATTTGAGTGGCAGAAAGTAGTATTTGTCATTGGCAGACCGCAAGTCAAAAACTACAAGGCAGAAAGAGCTAAAGTTAAAGACATAATCTAGATGTTGATCTAAAAAAACCTACAATATTAATCTCATTAAAATAATATATAATAGGGCCCCACAGCCACCGATCAATTTATTTGCAGTCTTATTATTAAGAAAGAGGTGAGTTTATATAAAAACAAGGCACAAAAAAAAGCTGCATCATAAATGATACAGCTCTTTTTTTAATTTCTTTTTTCTACGGATCGATACTTAGTATCTTTCTCTACGACCGCCGCCGCCACCGCCGCCTCTATTGTAACCACCACCGCCTTGTGGGCGTTCTGTGCGTGGACGAGCAACTGAAACTGCTAGCGTACGACCATCGTACTCTGCATCGTTTAGTTCCTCAATAGCGCGTTGTCCTTCTGCTTCGTCATCCATTTCAACGAAACCAAAACCTTTTGATCGGCCTGAATCTCTGTCAATAATAATTTTAGCTGATGATACAGCTCCGTACTCTTCAAAAAGTTCTTTTAGGTCGGCTTCGCTAATTTGATAGCTAAGGCCTGCAACAAAAATGTTCATGTAATAATAATTAATTGTATAAAATATTGAATTAGTGCATTCATTTGAATCTGAGGAGAGAGAAATAAGTATTTGAACAGTAAATGTTGAAAACGTTAAGACCTAAACCGGATATAAACTTATGCGCTACAAAGATAGGTATATTTATATCACCCACAACTATTTGAGGGTTTTAATTCAAATTATCTCACTTTTTTTGCCATTTATCTCCTTTTATCCTCTTTTTCAGGCTTTTTAGTCGGTTTATTGGGTTTATATTCCTCAGTTTTATTTCTTTAAAATTGAAAAATGATTGAATTGAGGATAACATTGTATCATACCACGATCTATAAACCCAATCTAAACCCAATAGTTTTATGTCAATATATAAAGCAGAACTCAATAATTCGACAATTGGTAATGATTGATTTTCTGCTACTTTCAAAAAAAACTTATATCTTTGTCTCTTCAAGATACAATAATGAATGAGGCTAGTAGTAAAAAAACACACAGCTATTCTATTGTTATAAAGCATAAACTGAATATCACCCCTACTAAAAGTAACCAAACATGGCAGTATTAATAGAAGCAATAAATATAGTTGTAAACAACAATGCATTAATAAAAGACAGAAATATTGAAGAGCAGTTTTTAAAAAATGTTCCGTCGCAAACATATTGCAGCGATGGTCTTGTTCATCGACTTGGATTTATGGACCAAATATCGGCTAATAACTACATTCACTATCTAACAAAAGACTTAGGACTTACCTACCTTGATGAGAATGACAAGGCAATAGATCTTGTAGTTGTAGATATGTTGAAGGGCCCCACAACAAGTTGCGACTGGATACGTTTTAAAAGAGATAAACTATTTGCTCATAGAGAAGAGTTTGATAAGTCTGACGAGGATTTTTCGGCTGCTTGGAGAAGAGGCGATTTTGAAGGTAAAGACAACGAGTATATTGTTGAAATAGAACAAGGCGAAAGTACAGATGATGATGATTTCTATGAACAAGACATTGCCACTCCCTACGGATGGTCGCCTGATGAAGCAATATACACATCTACCTATCAACCAAACCGTAGAAGAGACCTCGAAGAGGTGAGCAGAACGGAGTATATGATAACCTACAAAAACAAAGAGACTGGCGAGCTACACGAGGTAGAAAGACGCAGATGGATAGGAAAAGATACAATTAGAAAAACTAAGGAGAAAATTACAAAAGAACTTAGAAAGATTATTAGTAAATAGATAAAAACAAATAGATATAGTATTTACGATAGCAAGCCACACGAAGGTTTGCTATTGTTGTTTATAGGTTAGTGTAAGAATTTAAATTTTCCGAAAGATGATTTGCACAGTTAGATTATAGAAACGGGTGAAAAAGCATCTTACATTAATAAAGAAGAAAATAATTGAACCAAATATATTAGTCCTTTTCACAGAGTTAATCTATCTTTATTGTCTAAACAAAACAAACCTGCCATGATAGATTACAAAAAAGGAGCCCTAGTATATATTGAACGCATCCATAACGATGGGTACAACAAAGCAATAACTCAAAACTACGACTTAATTGTAGATACTTTTAACAGAATTAATATTCCTTTTGTTTATCTGCCTAAACTATTAGCAGATAGTCATTTCAACAGAGTGTTGGAGTACAATCACCCCCACCTTAAAGAGCCCCACCACAACTATGCTGATAAATTATATCATGTAATAAGCAACAGCCTCAATCTAACTATAGATGGGCCTTCACTTATATACCTATCTGATAACGGAGATGTTACACACCAGTTTGCTGTACCCACTGATGAAGTGTTTGCTTCACCCAACAATCTATTTTTATTTGCAGAGCATATAAACAATACAATCAACCCATCCATAGATACAGCGAAATATATTGAAGAGAGCTCTAATATACTATTTAGAAGAACTGATAAACCAAAAGATAATTATAGTGATATCAATGGTGCACAATTCTCTCTTAATGAAACTTTCGAATCTTTAGAAGAAAGATTATCAACTAAATCATACAAAAAGAAAACTGCACTTGATTCATTCAAGAAAAAATCTCCAGACGATCTTTTTGAAGAAAAGGCATTTGATATACCCGATGATTTACAAAAACAAATTGAAGCACTAAGCCAGGCTGGCTATCTATCGCATCTTATAAAATACCTAGAGATACTACAAGAAACGACCCGAAAGTTGAGTCGTCTTAAAATCTCAGACGACTACAGAATATACCTAATGGACTATGAAATGAAAGAAGTAAAAATGAGTCCGTTGCCTAAAGCACTATACCTTTTATTTCTAAATCACCCCGAAGGCATTTCATTTAAAGAGCTAACAGACTATCGCTCAGAATTGTTGAATATATACAAAAACATATCACTCAGAGAGAATCCAATAAAAGCTAGAATAAGTATTAAAAAACTCACAGATCCGTTTGATAATTCGGTTCACGAAAAATGCTCTAGAATAAGAGAGGCTTTCCTAAGAGTAGTGGCAGACGATATTGCACAAAACTATTATATAACTGGTGATAGGGGCGAGGACAAAAAGGTGTTACTAGACAGAGAATTACTCATATACGACAAATAATTAACATTGCAAGGCTTGCAAATCTCTAAACTCAATTCTTATTACTGATATCTTTGTGAAACAAACATTTTAAAAATCAATAGATATGGAAAAGAATTATTTGAAGATTATTTTTGTTATTGACGAAAGCGGTTCTATGCAAGGAACAGAGTCGGATGTTATTGGTGGATTCAACAACTTTATTGAAGAGCAAAGAACAAAACCTTACGGAAAAGTAGACGTAACCCTCTACAAGTTTAACAACGAAAGCACCAAAGTATTCAGTGACCTTCCGCTAGAGAAAATTCGTTTAATAGACAGAAGAGATTACAATCCAGGAGGGCTTACTGCTCTTTACGATACTATTGGAATTGCCATAAACGAAGCAGAGAGACATAACGAATATTTGAAAAAGGAAGACAAGCCCGATATGTCTATAATGGTTATAATAACCGATGGACAGGAAAATGCTTCTAGAGAATACAGTGGATACGCTGTGAAACAATTGATTGAAAAGCATGAAAGAAACGAAGATTGGCAGTTTATTTATTTGGGTGCCAATCTTAGCAGTTTTTCCGATGCAGACGATCTAGGCATAAGACATAGAGCATCATCGAGAAAAGAAAACCTAAAAGAAAAATTTGGAAAGGTTTCTGAGCACACAGCCTATTTTAGAGAGGCTAAAAGTTTAAAAGCCAATATGAGCTCCTTTATGGATAAATTTATTGATGATTTGGACGATAAAGATGATAAATAGCTAAATGCTTTACAGACGAAATCTCAATAAGCATTTCTGAAGTTAATGAATATAGGAACAGGCCCACCCCATGGAATATTAATTTATTAATTGGGGTGGCTACTTGTTCTTATAAAATGATGTTGTGATAATGAATTGTCTTTAGGCTACCTTAAATCACTACATCTTTATGTTTATCACAATCAGAACGAAAAAGCATTGAAGCCAATAGTCAATTTTAGAACAGGATAGAACTTGTAGCGCTCTAATTTATTATTTATATCATCTATCACAACCCCAACTTCTCTATCCACATCATTATACAACTTAGTTACTTCGGCATTAATTTCGTCGAAAAACATATCTTTATGCTCTTGTGTAACATTTGGCCCATAATCGATATTGGCTGCGTTGATTCCTGTAGGCATAGTATGCATTAAGGTAAAACTGCCCACATAATACGCCCCAAGCTCTAACGCAAAAGAAACACGTTTGTTTTGTGGCACAAAACTACCCAACCCAATGCCTACATAGGGTATAATTGAGTTTTTGTAATCTATATCGATAACAAAAGGGCCTATATCATCTTTATAAATAATAGGATTAACCATTCCAATAGTTGGCACATCTTTTCCTTCAAACATAATATCAGTAGCTGTTATACCTGTTATATCAGATGAGAATAAAGACTTTCCTAATCCTGCTGTTACATAAAACAACTTGAATGGTTGATAGCCTACAGCTACTAAAAGTGCGCCTGTTTTGAAATTTCCCTCGGTATTAAACACAATATCACTGCCATATGGATTAGATACTATAACATTGGGGTTTTCACCAATAAAACTCTCAATCCTATCAGACGAAAGATTAAAAGAGAGATACTCGGCACCAACTTTTATTGCCAATTTATTTGTTGGTCGATAATATAAATCTGCGCCAATTCCGTTGGTAGATGCTTTAACAGACACCCCTATTTGATTATTAAAATCGGTAGACTGAGAGAAAGACCATACAGAAAACAATACAGCAAAAGCTAGTAAAAGATATTTTTTGTTCATGAGATTTGGTTTAAAAAAAATTCATCTCGTATATTTCAACAACAACAAAATCGTACAATTGTTTGCTATCTTTTATCTGCAACTTAATTTTTAACCCCTGCTTAGTAAACAAAGAATGAACATTAATAGCAATATATGGTTACAATAAAGACAATAACAACAAACACCCTATATTAAATATAAAGAAGACCGCTCGAGAGTTGCTAGAAAACAAAAAATATGTTTTCCGATGCAACCTTTAGCAATTTATTGCATCTATTATATTAGGGACAAGAACAATTACAAACTAAAAACAACACAATATGAAAAAAATTTTAATTGCAATAGCTTTAATGCCACTCTTTTTTGTGGCTTGCTCAAGCAGCGATGATATCCCATCGAGCGCTGATTTTGACTACAACTTAGATTTGCTTTATGGCGAATGGAGAGCAACAAGTGTAGAGTCTGTAGGTGTTTTAGACCTTACAACACCTATAAATGAACTGTCAGCTGCACCCACCTATCTAAAATTCAACAAAGATGGCACACTTGAGGGTGAAGGCCTGTTTGGTGAAGGTGTTGGTAAATATAGCACTAAGGAAAAATCAATACACACATCTATTGGTGGTGTCAAAAAAAGCTTCGAAGTTGTATCCTTGCAATCATCATCTGCAAAAGTTAGATTAAATGCTAAAGGATTAGGAACACCTCTCATTCCAGACAATGCGGGAGAGGTTACTTTTACTTTAACAAAAAACTCTCCGCGTGAAATCGATTTTGATTATGATATCAATTTATTATATGGTAAGTGGAGAGCTGTTAGATTGGAAGGGGAAGGAATAGATAACAATTCGGTTGATTTAATGCACCCACTTGTTACACCAACTTATCTAACGTTTGAAGAAAAAGGTATCTTAGTTTCCGAAGGGTATTTAGGACAGGGAACAGGAAGGTATAGCTCTAAGGATAAAACAATTTACACACTAATTGATAAAAACAGACTCGAATTAGAAGTAACTTCAATAACAAAAGATGGAACTGCACGAATGAAGTTTAATCCAACAGGTATCGATTTTGGCGGACTAATTCCTGCAAATGTTGAAACAGTAACTATAGTACTAAAAAAACAGCAATAAGAATAGATAGAAACAAAATGATGTCCATTTAATGGCATTTTTTGTAATCAACAATAATATAGAAGCGAGTAAAGTAGGAATACTTTGCTCGCTTTTTTTATTTGACAGCTATTAGAATAATAAACAATTAAAAGCTCCCTTTTAAAACTTCTCATCATGAACAACTTATCTATTCAGCTTTACCCCATCTAGCTTACAATTAAACTATCTCTTGACAGGCACAAACATTATAACTACCTTTGGCGTAAACTTTTTTAAGGTTAGCGTGTTTAATCTTTTAAGCACGCTTAAATAAATGACACTAAACAACTACAATAATGTCAATATCGATAGAGAACTTCGTAAAAGCAATATATTTGCAAGACCAAAGAATGGGCGAAGATACACGTCCAGGTACTTTGGCCAAATTGCTAAACATATCTAACGCTGCTACTACAGACATGGCACGTAGCCTAGCACAAAAAAACTTGGTGAACTACACCAAGTATCAAAAACTAACACTTACGTCTGAAGGCGAAAAACTTGCACTGAGTATTTTACGCAAGCACAGATTATGGGAAGCTTTTTTGAGCCAAACATTAAACCTGTCGCTTAACGAAATACATAAGGAGGCTGAACTATTGGAGCATGCAACATCAGACTTTTTATCCGATAAGATAGACGAGTATTTAAACTATCCGGCTGCAGACCCTCATGGCGACCCAATTCCTTGTAGCAGTGGTAAAGAGACACCCATGACCAGTGCTATTGTATTATCGGAAGCTGAAATAGACAAAGAGTACAGTATTGTACGACTATTTAGTTCTAATCCAGATTTCTTTGACTTCTGCACATCAAACAATATTGCAATTGGCACAACAGTGCGAGTTGAAAAAAACTTCGAAGAGATGAAGATGATGGAGGTGAGCATTGGTGAGAAGCAGCTACTATTGAATGAAGAATTTACAAACATAATCTACGTAGAAACAAAACAATAACAGAAAATGACAAAAAGAATTATAGTCTTATTTATAACAATGACTACCTTCTTTGCTTCATCTCAAATGATGGCGCAAATGATGTTTGAAAAAACCGACGCCAATGTATTTGGCCACGTAACATCGAATAATGAACATGTGCCTTTTGCCAATATACTTGTAAAAGGAACAAACAGAGGTATATCTACCGATGAAACCGGCCACTATATGCTTATAGACTTGCCTATTGGCAAACAAACGCTAGTTGCAAAGTTTATTGGATATAAAGACCAAGAGGTAGAGGTGGATGTGGTAGCTGGCAAGACAATTGAGGTTGATTTTGATTTAGAGCGCGAAGTTATGACGCTTGATGAGGTAGTAGTGACTGGTACAAAAACTTTTCAACGAAAAACACAAGCTCCTGTAATTGTAAATGTGTTGTGGAAAAACACACTGCAAGCAGTAGAAGCCAACAATATTGCCGAAGGGCTCAATTTTCAACCCGGACTAAGGGTGGAAACTGATTGCCAAACATGCAACTACACGCAATTGCGCATGAATGGACTGGGTGGAAGCTACTCCCAAATATTAATGAATAGCAGACCTATATTTAGCCCTTTGATTGGCTTGTATGGTTTAGAGCAGATTCCTGCCAATATGGTAGAACGCATTGAAGTGGTTCGTGGAGGAGGATCGGCTTTGTATGGCTCAAGCGCTATTGGCGGAACAGTAAATGTGATAACACAGATTCCCTCTAAAAACTCATACGATCTAAGCTATGCCTACCACAATATAAATGGTAGAGCCAACGACAATGTGAGACCTTTGCAAGATTCGAATGTTTTAAAAAATCAGTTATTTCTGAATTTTTCATTCAGCATTTTTCGTTTTGAATCTTTATTTTTCCATTTTCGAC
>SMER01000212.1_pt1 | contig 12030 bp, 9 predicted proteins | sample 2456411 | NCBI WGS metagenome assembly SMER01 (sample SAMN10132597, study PRJNA489261) | soil metagenome | isolation source: day1 antibiotic-silt loam soil ammended with raw manure from dairy cow... | place: USA | collected 2015-05-01 | reverse complement strand
ACCGCAAACTCACTAACAGGCAATCATTGTAGCGAGGCGCGCTAATATAGCCGAACAGCTTAGCGATGGCAAATATTCATTTTTATCAGCGCTTTACAGCGTTTTGCTGCACTCGACGGTTTTGCGTTCAAGCATTTGTTGTAAAGCAGCCGCATCCAGCAAAGCAATCAGCTCGTTCTGAAACAACGCCAGCGCATGCAAAGCTGGCATCTCGCGCAACGCCGCCAGTATTGCTGGTAGCGGATAAACACATTCCACTGGCAGCTCTATTAGTTCCGCAGCTGCGCTCAACCCTAGTCGCCAGGCTTGTCCTGCATTACCCTGCAATTCGAGCCATTGCACCGCAGCTGATTCGGCGCTTGCTAAGGGCGCAGTAAACAGTTCGGAAAAATTACCCAGTACCTCAGTAGCTAAGCGATCAAACTGTCCTTGCTTTTTTACCGCGCTTGCCTCAATTGCATAACACTGGCCCTGATGACGAAATAGCACCACAGGCAAATAAGTTATCACTCTGCTGCTCATGCCTGACCTGTTTGCCAAGCGTTAAAAAGCGCATCAACGTCTAAAACAGCTACGGCCAGCCCATTAAACTGCAATAAGCCACTCACATAAGGCTTGAGGTAATCAGGTAGTGCTTCTGGCGGTGGCTGCACTTGGTTTTGCGCGACATCCAGCACGTCCAGTAGTCGATCGACACGCAAGCCACTGTGCATGTGTTTGCTGCGTGCCAATAAGATAGAGGTCAAATGCAAAGAGCTTTTTTCCACCGTGTTTGGCAGTTGCATTAGTGCATGCAATTGAATGACTGACTCAATATTGCCGCGGACATTGATCACGCCCTCAACCGAGGCAGGCATACCTGGTACAAAAAAAACAGTTTCAGTGCCAGGTAATACTTCTTTGACTGACTCACCAGCAAGAGCAAAATGCTGCTCGCCCAAGCTAAAAATCACCAGTTTAATAACAGGCTCATCCACATCAACAATGTCTTGATGCGAGTTCTGACGCTGACGTAAAACTTGCTCTAATTGACTATCACTCATCGCACATTTTACTCACTACGACTTGGTTACGGCCCTTTGCTTTCGCTTGATACAGCGCAGCATCGGCAGCCATACGTAACTCTTCAGCACGATTACAACTCGGATACATGCTAATACCCGCGCTAAAGGTGCAGGTAAATTGCTGCTGACCTGCATTAAAAATAATTTTTGAAAAATCTTCACGCAACTCATTGACCAACTTCTCAGCAGTGTCGCTACTGATATCTTTAAGCAATAGAGCAAACTCTTCGCCACCGTAACGACCAATTACATCGGTGTTTCTTAAGCGGTGTTTAAGCAAGCGCGCCAAGGCCACAATCACCTGATCACCAGCCATATGCCCATAGGTATCATTAACATTTTTAAAAGCATCAAGATCAAGCATCACCATCACCAGTTTTTCTTGCTGGCGTACCGCATGCGCTAGCGAAGAAACCAGTATTTCCGTGGTCGTCGTGTGATTATATAAGCTGGTAAGACTGTCGCGCGCCATTAAACCTCGTAAGGTGCGCATACGCTCAGCACGCAAGGCTACTGCAGACACCAATTCAGCAGGAATCACAGGCTTAGTAATAAAACCATCAACACCTGCTTCCATTGCACTGAACTGTTTCTGTGCATTAGTCTCAGTGGAAAGAAAGACAATCGGCAAACCAACATATTCAGGAATTTGTCGGACAATAGCAGCTAATTCTGCGCCATTGCAGACCGGCATATACATATCCACTAGCATCAAGTCTGGACTGAAAACCTCGAGAGCCTCAAAGATTTTTTCCGGATGATGAATCTGATGCACCAACATACCCGCTTCTTCTAAGATCAAGCTGTGGTACTCAGCAACTTCTGGCTCATCATCAACGATCAAAATACGCAGCAGTTCTTGCTGCTTTTCACCGACCAACTCATCCAATGCCGCAGCCAAATCCATAGGGTTCGCAGGCTTCACGAAATAGGCTGCGCAACCTGCGCGTACCGCACTGAGTCGTGCCTCAAAGACCTTGCGTCCGGATAAAACAATGGCAGGCAGTTTATACCCCGTTACTTCCTTGATACTGACCAACTCATCGGTTCCAGCTGTGCGCCCATAAGGAAAGAAAACATCCATAATCACCGCATCTGGGCGCTTAGTTAACACTGCCTCACGGAAGCAGCCTGTATCAGTGAAATGTTCAACGTTGTAACCTAAAAAACCCAACTGGTGCACTAGATGTTGGATTTGTTCCGGCTCATCATCACAAATATATACCAGCGGACTGTGAGCCTGGAACATCTCAGCGTCAGGCCGACTTAGTTCAAAATAAGGTGCGGTTTGTGTATGACTTTGATCTATATCAGCGCTTAATAAGACTTGCGCCTGCTCTTGCAGTTGCTTTAAAAAATCGCTCAAAACCTCCAACCACTCTGAAGGCCTACCCTCTAGCGTAAGATCAACCATGCCTTGCATATAATGCTCAGCACTCTCAGCAATATCTGCCAGATCAATAAAACCAAACGACTTCCCTGTACCATTCAAGCTATGAAAGATTCGATGCAACTCTTGCAAAGCCACCGGGCTTATCGCAGCATCAGAGCGCAAGACAGCTATTTGCTGCTGGGCTTGTTCAAGACGTACAGGCAGCTGATTAACAAAGTTAATCTTCAATCGTGCAATCTTTCCCTGTAACGTTGGTTTTTTCAGGTTCATAAAAGTCTGGCTCTAATTTATTTGCATGTTATCGAGCCGCGTACAGTCATGACGGCATCAATGGCGGCAGGTAAGCTTTCTTCCATATTAAAATCTTTCATCACACAAGCGTCTAGGCTGGGCTCTGTGGCGCGCAACGCGACAGGATCATCAGCACTAAGCAAAATAAAAGGCAAATTAAGCCCTTGCTCACGAAGCTCATGAAACAACTCAATACCAGTCATTAATGGCATGTTTAAATCGCTAACAATTAACTCAATCATCGCGTGCTGGTTAAGTAATTCCATTGCATGCAGAGCGTTTTCAGCTTGAAAAACCTGGTGCCCCTGATCTTCTAATACGGCGGCAATCATCTCACCGGCCAATTGATCGTCATCCACTACCAGAATTTGCATGTCATCCTTCTCCATTGGTTCTTTAGTCGAGCAGCACTTTAAGGGTGTCCACCAAACTGTTCTGATCAAAGCTTCCTTTAACAATGTAAGCATCAGCGCCGACTTCAATACCGCGACGGCGGTCGCTTTCCTTTTCTCTCGATGTAATGATAATAATTGGGCACTCTTGGTAGCGCTCATGTTCGCGTAAGCGCGCAGTCAAGGTAAAGCCATCCATCACTGGCATCTCAACATCGGTTAACACTGCATCGAACTGTTCAGCTAAAGCTTTATCCAGCCCTTCTTGGCCGTGCTCTGCAAGCGTCACATGGTAACCCCAAGCCTCCAGCACATCACGTTCAATTTCACGGGTATTGAGCGAGTCATCAACGACTAAAATACGTTTTTTCGGTTTATCTTGGTCGGCCTGAGCACGCTTAGCTGAGGGCTGACGGGATTGACGAGCGATGTCCAAAACATAAGGCACATGGATCAAACTTACCAACTCATTATGACCAGTGGTCACCATCCCTGATATTAGCGGGTTGAAACTTAAGTGCTCAGGCAGTTGTTTAATCACCAAATCACGCTCATCCAACAACTCATCGACAATTAAAGCCAACTTTTCAGTGTGTACACGAATAACTAATAACAAGAGATCACTGCGTGTGCGACTCAGAGACCTCTTCGGTGCGCTTTCTTGCGGCAGCTTCAATAAATCGACCAACTGAATAACAGGCACAAATTCATTACGAATAATCACCGCATTACGATCGGCCACACTGATTAACGCGTCAGGGTCAACACTGATTAACTCCGTCACATATTGTGCGGTAAAGCCCAACACTTGCTCGCCGGCCCGCACAAGCAAGACTCGCATCATCGCTAGCGACAACGGTAGCCGTAAAGTAAAGCAAGTACCCTCATCAGCGCGCGAGTGCAGACTGATCACGCCTTGCAAATCATCGACAATCGAGCGCTTGACCACATCCATGCCAACACCGCGCCCAGAAAACTCGGTAATCATGTTGCTGGTTGAAAAGCCTGGCTCAAAGATCAAATCCGAGATTTGCTGCTCACTCATTTCGGCTAATTGTTCACTACTGACCAAACCTTTTTTCAGGGCTTTATCGCGAATGGCTGATAACGACAAACCCATGCCATCATCACGCACCTCAAGCACAACCCAGCCGCCATCTTGGCGCGCACTGATTTGCAGAAGCCCTTGTGCCGGTTTGCCTTTTTGCTGACGGATAGCGGGGGTTTCAATGCCGTGATCTAAAGCATTACGCAACAAATGAATAATGGGATCAGCCAACTGATCGATCATTTGCCGATCCAGTTCGATTTCGCTGCCATAAATACGGCACTCAACTTTCTTATTTAGCGAGCGCGCCATATCGCGCACCAAGCGTGCCGCTGGGTCAAGGACGATCGCTAAAGGCAGCATGCGCATTTGCAAGGTTTTGTCATGCAGTTCTTGCATCAGGCTTTCTTGTGATAACACAATATCGCGCATGTCCCTTGAAAACTGCTGAATTGCCACGGGCAAACTACCTTGTAGTTGCTCTTGTAACTGCTGACCAAGGCGCTGCGCTGTACCGGCTAATTGGCGCATTCCAGCATGACTAGAAACCAGCTCACCCATAAGGTTAATAAGCTCTTCAAGCTTATCAAGCTTAACCCGTACAGTATCACTAGCAGTTAAAGTGGGTTGCGCAGTAGCGCTGCTTGAGCCCTGTGTGTCAAGCTCGCTTAATTTAAGCTCAGCAGGCTCAACTGCTGCCATAACTGCAGTGTTCAACACCTCGCCTTCAGCTATTGCCGTCAACTGCTGACACAACTGCGCATTGACCGAACTCAATGCGTCAACCTGGCCGTGTGCAATCAACTGCTGAATTTGATCAGATAAGGCATCCACTCCTTGATAGAGCAAAGCAATAACTGGCGGATTAACCGTTACACGCTCTTCACGTAATGCACTCAGCAGATCTTCTAAACTGTGCGAGACCTGAGTGATCGGCTCAAGCTTAAGCATCCTTGAAGAGCCTTTCAGGGTATGCACAGAGCGGAATAGACTATTAATTTTTTCAGCGCTGACAGCGCCTTGCTCAATTTCAGCAAGACCACTGGCCAGTCGTCCTAAATGCTCTTTGGCTTCTTCAACAAAGCGGCCAATAAACTTTTTAATGTCCAGCGCCATAATCAGTATCCCGCCCTTGTCGTCTGCATACCGTTGCTCAGTTGCTCGATATGACGCTTACTCAGAAACACCACATCCCCGACCGGTAGCGGTAACGGAATCCAAAGCATGCAATCACTTGCAGAAGGATTGTCAGATAGAATACGCATGACCGTTTGATAGGCTTTCAATGCTGCCGAAGCCTGCCCTTGCTGTCGACAAATATCGGCTAAATAGTAATGCGCTGGCCAACACTCAGGGCAACTGTAAATGACTTTTTTAAACCACTGCTGCGCGTCCAGTAAATCATTTTGCCATTTACAGCTGAGCCCTTTAATTAGCATGCCATCAATCGACCAAGGCTCGTCACTTAAGGCTAGCTGCAAAAAGTGTTCGGCATCTTGGAACTGCTGACTGTTCAATAAAATCCAGCTTTTCAATAGGTAAGCCGAATAATGCTGATGACCACTGGCAATTAAATGATCCAACAAATGCAATGCGCGCTGCGGCTCTCCAAAACGCATGAGCTGTTGAATCCTTGCTACATCTGGTGCCCTTGCCTGCGTAATAGAGGGCTGTTCGGTGTTTTGTCTGTCAGCGGGTAATCGGTTAAGTCGCGGCAGCTCGATCGACTGCGTCGACGCAAGATGCTCTGTGCGCACAAGCTCATGACTGCGCGCAACTGGCTCAATTTGTGTACGAGTAGGCTGCGACCAACTGAAAGCTTGACTATTTGCCGGCCGATAGACATCACCTTTAATGAAAAAATATTGTCCTTCTTGTTCCGCGAGCTCAAAGACACCCAAATCATTCCCTAGAATTTCTGAACTGCCTAAAAATAAAATTGACTGCTCATTCATCAGCTCATTAAACCTGCGCTGAATGACACGCCGCGTATCCGTATCAAAGTAAATCGAAACGTTGCGAAAAAATATAATGTCGTAATTTTTAATATGTTCTGGAAGATGAGCCGCAAGCAAGTTCAACGGGTAAAAATGCACTTGCTTACGCACTTCTCGCCTTAGGTGATAGCCATTGGTACTCGCTTGAAAATAGCGTTCACGCCAATGCGGCTCAACGCCACGAAAAGAAAACTCTGAATAAATACCTTGGCGCGCTTTTTCCAAAATGCGCAGATCCAGATCACCCGCATCAATGTGAAATAGCTGCTCGGTTCGCTCGCCATAAACATTCTGCAATGCCATCACTAAACTATAAGGCTCCTCACCAGATGAGCAACCGGCACTGAGGATACGCACCGGACCTGCATCTTTTTTATGCGCCAGCACTTGTGGTACTAAAACATCCACAAGTAACTGTATTTGCTCAGGCTCACGAAAGAAGTAGGTTTCATTCACCGTCAGCTGACTAATCAATTGCTCGAACGCCTGCTTATCGCTGCGGATTAACCGTTTGTATTCTTGCAAGTTTTTACAGTTAGTCTGTGCCGCCCCACTCTCTAAAGCTTTATATAAACGATCTTCAGCAATGCCTTCAAGCACAAGGCCACAGTGCTCATGCACGAGCTTCTTAACAGCCAATAAAACCCGCTGTGTGTTCATAACTCGCCTCGTTGCAAGGCTGAGCAATAACCGGCAGGAGTTAAGGCAAGAATGCGCAGCATCTCATCCGCAAGGCATTTCAGCGGTAACTCACGCTGAATCACACCAGCCTTTACCGCTTCAGCATTCATGCCATAAATAACTGAGCTGGCTTCATCTTGCGCTAAGGTAATCCCGCCTTGTGCATGAATTGCAGCCATGCCTCGCGTACCATCACGCCCCATTCCAGTCATGATGATGGCTATCGCATTACGGCCAAAGACTGTTGCGACAGAGCTTAATAACTCATCGCAGCTCGGGTGATAGATATCGCTGTCGGCACGTTTTTTTAACTTAACCCGGCGATCAGTACCTACCGTTAAGTGCTGCTCAGAGGGCGACAGATACACATTGCCGGCGCGCAAATACTCACCATCCTCAGCGACCTTAACCGTCAATTTGCATAAGCCAGAGAGCCACTGCGCCATGCCGTCAATAAAACCATCACTGATATGCTGGGCAATTAAAATCGGTGCAGAAAAACCAGCCTCAAACTGAGGCAATAAGTGAGCTAAAGCTTGTGGCCCGCCAGTAGAAGAAGCCAAAACAAACACCTGTTGATAGCCCATTCCCGGATCAACTGCTGAAGTGGCTGCAATGGGCTTGAATACAGGCTCACTCACTGCCTCGATCATCAACCGACGCCGCAAACGGGTAATCACCGGCACGCCAGCCAGCAAGCGCACTTGGCTTTGAAAGTGCTCGGCCTCTGCCGCATCATAAGTAGGCTTAGCCATCACGTCCAAGGCGCCACAGCGCAGAGCCTCATAAGCCATTTGTGCATCAGACTCATTGCTTACCACTAAAATAGGCACAGCTTTGTCATGCATAATATGCTCAATGGCTTCAATGCCGCTGATGCCAGGCATATTCAGATCCATGGTCACCAGGTCAGGACGAAATTGCCGCACCAACTCAATCGACTCGCGACCATTGCGCGCCTCGGCAACCACTTCGATATCCTGTTGATCTTCTAATAGCGTGCGCAAAATTTCACGTGCGACATCACTATCATCAACAATCAAAACTCTGATTTTTTTGGGCGTCACCATTGCTTGAACCACTCCTGCTGCAAATGTTGCATGCGCATGATCGCCCTATTTCTTTACGTCAACCGTAAACTCACCGACAAGCTGGCTGAGATCATCAGCCATACTGATCATCTCCTCACTAATGTGAGTAATGCTGCGTACCGAATGTGCATTATGGGTACTGGCATTGGCGATATCGCGCAAGGCAATCACCACTTGGCTGCTGGCTGTTTTCTGTTGGCGTGTTGATAAGGAAATTTGCTGAGCAGCACTGCTGGTTCGACTTGCAGCCTGCACCAACTCACCCAAGTCTTCAGCGGTTTCTTGACTGACTTGCATGCCCAATTGAATCGAGCTGGCACCTTTTTCTGAGGTGATCACCAAACGGTTAATCGAGTCTTGAATTTCTTGGATACGGTCTTCAATTTCATGGGTGGAGTCAGTCACGCTGTCGGCTAGACGGCGAATTTCACTGGCCACCACGGAGAAGCGTTTACCTGATTCACCAGCGCTGGAGGCTTCTAGAGCAGCGTTAAAAGCAATCAATTTGGTTTGATCGGCCAGCGTATTGATCAAGTCCATAACTTTACTGATTTCTTTGGATTTACGCCCTAACTGCACAATTTCTTGCAGACTGTTTTCACTGTCATGGTGAATATCAGCCATACGCAACTGCAAGTGCTGCATGGCATCTGCGCCTTTCTTACTGCTTTCTAAGGTTAAATTGGCCACATCCACCACAGACTGCGAATGATCGGCAATTTGTGTCGAGGAGGCTGAGAGTTCTTCCATGGTCGAGGTGATTTCCGCAACTGACGAAGACATTTGCTCTACGGCTGCGGCCATCGACTGGCTGACTTCTTGCTGTCGATCAGTATTGCGGCTGACTAGGCCTGCAGTATGTGCCAAGTTATCGGCTGTTTCAGAAAGACGACTGGAACTGCGCAGTACACCGCTTATGGCTAGCGCTAAGCGCTCGAGCAAGCTGTTAGTTTGCGCGGCCAATTCACCCAACTCTGCTTCATCAGTTGTCTCTAAGCGTTGTGATAGATCCAGAGTGCGCGAAATATATTTAAGTTGTTCTTGAAAGTGCTCAAGTGGCGAGGTCAGTGCGCGCGTTAACCACAGCACTAGCAGCCCACCAGCGAATAACACTGCAGCGGTTAATAACAAGAGCTGCTTGAGTAACTCTGTCTGGACTGCTTGCACTTCTTGCGCATCAACTAATAGCAAAAAATGCCAGTCAGTACCCTCAACTTGTGTTGCAGAAGCAAGCCATTGGCGATCATTAAAGTTCACATACTGCAAGGCTAAATCAGTGACATTATAATCAGGCAGTACTTGCGCTAAACTTTTTTGCTGCAGAGATGCATCGCTGTGGGCAAGAATTTTTTGCTCGCCATCAAACATCAATAGTTGACTGCTCCAACGCATTTTCAGCTTTAGCAGCTCATCAACAATCATCGAAATATAGATATCGCCACCAACAACTTGCTGGGAATCCTCCTGTAAAGGAACCGCTAAAGTTGCAGTCAAATTTCCAGTTAGTGCATCTGGATAGGCTGAGGTTAAAATCAAACCATTTGCTTGTTGCGCCTGAATAAACCAAGGACGCTTGCGCGGATCAAACCCTTGCGGCACATCAATGGCAGGGCTTGATTGGATAAACTGCCCCTGACTGGTTCCTAAGTACAGCAGACTATAACCGCCTGCCTCGCGCCCAGTGGTCAGCATGGTTTGCCATTGTTCAAGATCCTTCGCTTGCGCGGGCAAATAATGCGCCAAGGCCAATATTTGCTGTCTTTTTGCATCAAGCCATTGTTTAGCTAACAAGTTAGTCTGCTCTAAACCACCCTGCATCTCACTCTGCACTGCACGGGTCGATTCTTGCTCCAGTAAACGACTGGCCAGCATACTGAGCATCAATAGCGCGACCAGCATTAAAGCAATAAATGACAGTAAAAATTTTTTCTGTAGCGCTTGTTTACGCCACCAGTGCACCATACCTTGCATGTTATACGTCCTGTTTGTTTGGCTGACGGGTCAGCTCTTTACTGTGAGACGGCTCGTCTTGATGAAACTCTCGAACCAAATGACTCAAATCTTGCGACATACTAATCATTTCTTCACTGATTTGCGTGATATTGCGCACTGACAGAGCATTGTGGCTACTGGCATTGGCAATGTCACGCAAAGCGATGACAACTTGACTGCTGGCCGTTTTTTGCTGGCGCGTTGACATCGAAATTTGCTGTGCAGCGCTACTGGTTCGACTGGCAGCTTGTACCAGCTCATTCAGATCTTCAGCGGTTTCCTGGCTGACTTGCATGCCCAATTGAATCGAGCTGGCACCTTTTTCTGAAGTGATCACTAAGCGATTAATTGAATCTTGAATCTCTTGAATTCGGTCTTCAATCTCTAAAGTTGAATCAGTCACGCTGTCGGCGAGACGGCGAATCTCACTGGCCACCACCGAGAAGCGCTTACCTGATTCTCCAGCACTAGAAGCCTCTAACGCTGCGTTAAAAGCAATCAGTTTAGTTTGATCGGCCAGCGTATTGATCAAATCCATAACCTTGCTGATTTCTTTAGATTTACGACCCAGCTGCACAATCTCTTGCAAACTATTTTCACTGTCATGATGGATATCGGCCATGCGCAACTGTAAGTGCTGCATGGCCGCGGCTCCTCTTTTGCTGCTGTCCAAGGTCAGGCTAGCAACATCCACCACCGATTGTGAGTGATCGGCAATTTGCGTCGAGGATGCCGACAGCTCTTCCATCGTCGAGGTAATCTCTGCCACCGAAGAAGACATTTCTTCCACGGCTGCAGCCATCGACTGGGTTACTTCTTGCTGTCGATCAGTATTGCGATTCACCAGTCCTGCGGTAAGGGCTAAGTTATTTGCCGTCTCGGTAAGGCGGCTAGAACCAGATTGCACACCACTGATGGCAACAGATAAACGTTCCAGCAAGGTATTAGTCTGTGCGGCAAGCTCACCTAACTCTGCCTTATCATCGGTTTGCAAACGCTTGGATAAGTTAAGCGTGCGAGTAATCTCCACCAATTGCTGTTGAAACAGTTGTAGCGGTCGACTTAATGACACAGCCAGCGGATACAACAACACGAGGCTCACCAGAAGCAATCCAGCACCGATCAATAGTGACTGATACAACTGCTGTTCAATGGGCGCCATAAAATCACTGCGTGGCACTTCAACCACTAGATAACGCTGCAAGTCTGCCAGCCAAACCACGCCGACAAAGAGTTGCTGCCCTTTATAAGTAATTTCTCGAACTTGCGCTTTGTGCTGATTGAGCAGTGTTTGTAATTCCTCCGACGCACCCAGATCACTGATCAAGGCATCGTCGGCACGGACTTCAACTAGCCCATCTTTATTAGCCAAAGACGCTCTGCCATGCTCGCCTAAACGGTAGGAGCTGATCATTTTAGCCAACTGCAACATGTCCAAGCCGACACCCGCTACGCTGACAGGTTCACCGTTGCTGTTGACTGCACTACCGGTGTAGTTAACGAACATCTGCAACTGTGTACCAGTAAAAGCATTAGTGTCTAAATTCAGCTCATAGGGCAATTTACTGGCTAAATAATTGAAGTACCAAGCATCCTGCGTATCTTCACGCAGGATGTGTCGGCGGTTAAATTCGCCATTTTTAAAGTGGTAATAATTAATCGTGCTGCCATCATTGCCTGCTAGAAACACCGCGCCTGCATTTAACTGCTGGCTTATCACTGCCATTTCTTCAACAAGCAAGGGCAACTCAGTCTCTGGCATTCCACGCTGTATCCAGCGCTGAACAAACGAGTTTGCCGCCAGACTGCGTGACACTTGTAGACTCGGCACTAACTGTAAAGCCACTTCAGCGCCAAGATGCTGCAACTGCGCCGGCAGCTCATACTCGAGCAAACTCTCCACTCGGCTTTTTGCATAAAAACCCGATTGCAAAACCAAGGTTAAGCCGGTCATCACCGCAAAAAGAACACCAAAAGATAGAAATAAACGTAAGCGTAAAGACAATTGATTCCAAAAAGTTCGCATTGCTGATGCCTTCCGCCGAGTAAGTATTGATTATGTTGGCAAAATTACCGTTATA
>SMER01000211.1_pt1 | contig 12041 bp, 13 predicted proteins | sample 2456411 | NCBI WGS metagenome assembly SMER01 (sample SAMN10132597, study PRJNA489261) | soil metagenome | isolation source: day1 antibiotic-silt loam soil ammended with raw manure from dairy cow... | place: USA | collected 2015-05-01 | reverse complement strand
GCTACCGGCGGCTGGCCGCAAGTGCCTGATATTCCTGGCAAAGAGCATATTACCGATTCCAACCAAGTGTTTTACTTGCCAGAACAGCCTAAGCGCGTATTGGTCGTGGGCGGCGGATACATCGCTCTGGAGTTTGCCTCAATTTTTAATGGTCTGGGCAGCCAAGCGTTTTTATCCTACCGTGGCGATTTGTTTATGCGTGGCTTCGATCTGGATATTCGTGAGCATGTGCGTGACATTATGCAAGAAAAGGGCGTTGAACTGATGTTCAACACCCAAGTTGAACGTATTGAGAAGGGTCAAAACGGTGTACTCACTGCTTTTTTCCAAGATGGCAGCACTTTGGAAGTGGATTGTATTTTCTACGCAACAGGTCGCCGCCCTATGCTGGATGATTTGGGGCTAGAAAATGTCAGTGTGCAGTTAGATAAAGCCGGTTTGGTGGCGGTTAACGAGCATTATGAAACCAGCGAGCCGAGTATCTTGGCTGTTGGCGATCTGATTAAAGGGCCACAATTGACCCCTGTTGCACTGGCTGAAGGAATGGCCGTGGCGCGTCGTTTATTTAAACCTGAGGAGTACCGTCCGGTTGATTACCGTGATATTCCAACGGCGGTATTTACCTTGCCTAATATAGCCACAGTGGGCTTATCGGAAGAGCAAGCCACTGCTGAAGGCTACAAAATAAGCGTATTTACCAGCAAATTCCGCCCAATGAAACTGAGCTTTTCACAGCAAACAGAACGTATTTTTATGAAGCTGATTGTTGATAAGTCAACCGACAAAGTTTTAGGTTGCCATATGGTTGGCCCAGATGCAGGTGAGTTGATTCAAGGTTTAGCAGTAGCGATTAAGGCGGGAGCCACTAAAGCGATATTTGATGAAACTATTGGTATCCACCCAACTGCGGCGGAAGAGTTTGTCACCATGCGCACCCCAACACGTTAGTTGGGGCCGCATAGCGCATTATTAGTGCTAGTAGGTATCTTAGTGGTGCAGATGCTCAGCGCCAGTGCCGGCGTTCATGTCTTTCACTTGCACCTCAAGCTCCACGCTTCCAGCCTGCTCAAAATCAAGGCGAATAGGGAAGTATTCGCCCTCATTTAACGGCTGCTTCAAGCCAATGAGCATGATATGAAAACTGCCTGGTTTAAGCTCTAAAGTACCGTTGGCGGGCACATCAATAAACTCGACCTCAACCATTTTCATCAAGCCGTCTTGGTGAATGTGGTTGTGCAGCTCTGTTTTTTCCGCTACGGGTGAATAGGCGCTCATCAAACGATCGGCACGACCTTGATTATAAATGTTGACGAACGTTGCGCCTGTATGAGCCGTGGGCGGCAATGCCCGCGACCAGGGTTGTTCAATACCTATGCTTGCAACTGTAGCAACATACTGACCTTTGATAGCTTCCGCTGCATGTACCGTGGACTCCGCAGCGTACGTGAACGGGCTAAAACCAATGATGACTGCTAGCAAACTGTTTTTAAAAAATGTGCTACGCATATGTGTTTCCTTTGTAAGTTGAGTATTAGGGGCAGCGAGAGAATAGCAAAACGCTGCTGGAGCAAGGATGCGGTGTATTGCAGCAGCGGTCATTGGGCTAGCAGTCACCGCTGAGTGAGATGGGTATCTATTCCACACTTCCATACAGTCAATTTAACATAATATTTATTATGGCTCATTTATGCATTATCTGAATCAGAACCCTGTGGCTCTAGCAAATCGTCAAAGTCTGTTTTAAGGTTGGTTTCCATCGACTCAAGCTCTGCCAACAAGCTACTAAAACTCAACTCACGCAGTGGCGTGCTTTCACTATCGTCATGCTGTGTTGATTCACTGTCCTCAGCGCTCACGCTTTTATCCACTGTCTCAAGTAAATTTTCTTGTAGCTTGTCAAACGCTGTGCTCAGATCACGAACTTCTTTTAGTGGCGGCAGCTGGTCTAAACTGGATAAATTAAAATAATCTAAAAAGGCTTTAGTAGTTGCCAACATAGCCGGCTTGCCGGGAACATCTTTATAACCAACCACTTTAATCCAGTCTCGTTCTTGCAGCGTTTTTATTATCTGACTGCCCACAGCCACACCACGCACATCTTCAATTTCGCCACGCGTGACTGGTTGCTTATAAGCAATCAAGGCCAAGGTTTCCAGCAAGGCTCTTGAATAACGTTGCGGGCGTTCTTCCCAGAGCCGGCCTATATAATGGGCAAACTCTTGACGGATTTGGATGCGATAACCACTGGCAAGCTCTTTCAACTCCAGTGCGCTGCCTTGCAAATTGTCTGCTAACTGCCGTAAGCCTTGCTGGATAGCTGCTGCATCCAGCTGTTCTGCAGCAAATAACTCTACCAGTAAGCTCATACTGAGCGGTTTGTCATGGGCCAGTAATACGGCTTGTAAGATAGTGGCGAGCTGGTCAGAGTGTTTTGCTACTGTGGTCATGAGTTACAGGCTCTTAGATGGATTTGTGCATAAGGCTGATTTTGCACTATTTCAATCAAGGCTTCACGCACCAGCTCCAAAATCGCCATAAAAGTAACCACCACACCTAAACGCCCTTCTTCGAGAGTAAATAACTGACTAAAGGGTACAAATTCATCGGCGGTTAAACGCTCTAAAATCAAACTCATACGCTCACGAGTCGACAGCGTTTCGCGGCTAATTTGATGACTTTCATACAGGTCGCTACGATGCAACACCTCAGCGAAGGCGCGTAACAGCTCGTCCAAATTTACTTCGGGCAGGCTATGCGAATTCTTTTGCTTTTCTATCTGTAACAAAGGAAGGAATACGTCGCGCCCTACTCTAGGCAGCTCATCAAGTTTTTCAGCCGCTTCTTTGAAGCGTTCGTACTCTTGTAAGCGGCGGATTAATTCAGCTCTTGGGTCTTCTTCATCTTCATCAGCCATACTCTGCTTTGGCAGCAGCATACGTGATTTTATTTCTGCTAACATGGCTGCCATCACGAGGTATTCTGCCGCCAGCTCTAAGCGCGCATCCTTCATGATTTCAACATAGCGCATGTATTGCTGGGTAATTGCCGCGACTGGAATATCAAGGATATCGACGTTTTGTTTGCGAATTAGGTACAGCAACAAATCCAGCGGACCTTCAAAGGCCTCTAAAATTATTTCCAATGCATCAGGTGGAATATACAGATCCTGTGGCAGCTGATTTAAAGCTTGGCCATAGACCAGAGCCAGCGGAAGCTGCTCAGGATGCTGCGCTAATTCACTTGATGTTTGCATGCTAACCTATTGATTAATAAACGCACTTACGTCGCCAGAACCAACCCGCAACACTTCAGGCTCTTCATCAACCATGCTGATAACCGACGAGGCTTCATGGGTACCGTAACCGCCATCAATAATCAGATCGACCTGGTTCTCCAGCAAGTCACGAATCTCATAAGGGTCGCTCAAAGGCTCGGTTGCACCGGGCATAATCAAGCTCACGCTCATCAATGGCTCACCCAGTTCTTCCAACAACGCTAAGGCGATTGGATTGCTGGGTACACGCAAGCCAATGGTGCGCCGCTTAGGGTGCATTAGCATGCGCGGCACTTCACGGGTGGCGTTTAAGATAAAGGTGTAAGGACCCGGGGTGTGCGCTTTTAACAAGCGAAAAGCCGTAGTATTAACCTTGGCATACAGTCCCAGTTCCGATAGATCACGGCATAACAATGTAAAGTTATGCTTGTCATCCAAGCGACGTAACAAGCGAATACGGTCTAGGGCAGGCTTGTCCCCTACCCTACAGCCGACGGCGTAAGACGAGTCCGTTGGATAAATAATGACGCCACCCTGTTTAATAATATCAACGGCTTGGCGAACCAAGCGGTTTTGCGGGTTTTCCGCATGGATTTGAAAAAACTTCATTTCGTTAAACTCCTGTAGCCAGCTGCAAATCAGCTGGTAAGGCAAATTTATGCCATAAATACTCTAAATCTGTAGCTGGTGTTCGATACAGACCGACCTCAGAAAATTGATGCGGCGCATGAAAGTCACTGCCGGCACTGACGGATAAGGAAAACTCTCGAGCCAATATCGATAGTGCACCTACATGCTCTGCTGGTTGCAGGCCATTACTGACCTCTAAGGCATGGCCGCCGAGTTCAACAAAGTCGCTGATTAAGCGCCGTCTTTTGCTACGGGTAAAATCATACTGATACGGGTGCGCCAGACTTATCCAAGCCTGTGCCTCAGTCAAAGCGTGCATGACTTGCTCTAATGTTGGCCAGTGCTGTTTGATATCGCCTATTTTCCCTGTGCCGAGCCATTTTTTAAATGCCTCGCTGTGGCTTTTCACATAACCAGCCTGCACCATAAACTCAGCAAAATGAGGCCTAGCTGGGGGCGTTTGTACTTCACCCAACTGCTTTTGAACCTCCTTGGCTCCAGCCAGCGTATCCGCAAAGCCGGCTTTACTTAAACGCTGTGCTATTTCTTCTGAGCGTAACAAACGCGCATCATATAACTCATCAATAAGCTCGGTTAACACTTTGTTTTCCATAGAGAAATCAAAGCCTAAAACATGGATCGTTGCTCCGCCCCATAAACAGGACAGTTCAACCCCATTAACCAGGTGCATTCCTAGCTCTTGCGCCGCTGTGCGTGCCTGCTCAATACCTGCAAGGGTGTCGTGGTCGGTTAACGCCAACAGCTTTACGCCTTGGCTATGAGCACGCTTTACCAGCTCAGCAGGCGATAAAACCCCGTCTGATGCTGTGCTATGACTGTGTAAATCAACTTTCATAAGGACTACTTTTACCAAACTTTGCTATTATGCGTGCTCTATTATAGAGGTTGCCTGCACCGTGAAACAATTTATTGATTTTATTCCGTTATTATTATTTTTTATCGTCTTTAAAACTGAACCCAGAGACATCGAGCTGCTTGGTCAAAGCTGGGTGCTGGGCGGTATTTTTAGTGCTACCGCTGTACTTATTATTAGTTCTGTGGTGGTTTACGGTACGTTATTTATCGTGCATAAACGCCTAGAAAAAACTCAATGGCTCACTCTACTTGGCTGTTTGTTTTTTGGTGGCTTAACTCTAGCCTTTCACAGCGAAACCTTTTTGAAATGGAAAGCCCCAGTGGTCAACTGGCTGTTTGCGTTAGGCTTTGCTGCCAGTCACTTTATTGGTAAGCAGCCGCTGATTCGACGCATGATGGGGCACGCCGTTGAACTGCCTGACTCTGTTTGGACTAAGCTTAATATCGCATGGGTAGCATTCTTTTTGGTGTTAGGCGGCACGAATTTATTTGTCGCTTTTACCTTCCATGAAATCTGGGTCGACTTTAAAGTATTTGGCAGCCTTGGCATGACACTTGTGTTTTTAATTGCCCAGGGCGTTTTTATCGCGCGTCACATCAAACCCGCGCCTGAAGATAACACAAAGGAGATATAAAAGTGCTGTATGCCATTATTGCGACTGATGTAGAGAACAGTTTAGAAAAACGTATGGCCGCGCGCCCTGCCCACCTTGAGCGTTTGCATGAATTACAAAATCAAGGCCGTTTGGTTTTAGCCGGCCCAACTCCGCATATTGATAGCGAAGACCCAGGTACTGCCGGTTTTTCAGGCAGCTTAGTGGTTGCTGAATTTGCTTCCTTAGCGCAAGCACAAGCATGGGCTAACGCCGATCCCTATGTAAGTGCTGGTGTGTACGCACAGGTGCAAGTAAAACCTTTTAAACAAGTATTTCCCCAGTAAAAATATGCAGACAAGCCGGATTTTATTGGTTGATGACGACCAGGAGCTGTGTGCATTATTGAAGGATTGGCTAAGTCAGGATGGCTTTGATATTACCGCCATGCATGATACAACCAGCGCGCGCAGCTATCTACACACTCAAGAATTGCCCGATGCTGTGATACTCGATGTCATGTTGCCCGACGGCAATGGCTTGGAGTTCTTACGTACCCTGCGCACGCAACACAAAGGCTTGCCGGTGCTAATGCTCTCAGCGCGAGGCGAGCCAACCGACCGCATTCTAGGCCTTGAGTTGGGCGCCGATGATTACCTTGCCAAGCCCTGCGACCCAAGAGAGCTCACGGCGCGGCTTAGGGCTGTGTTGCGCCGCAGTCAAAGCGCGGAGGTCTCTACTGTAGAAGAAGCCACAACACCGCTTATTGCATTCGATGATTTAGAATACAACCCTGCCACCGGTGTATTGCTGGTGAATAACGATGAGGTCAGTTTGACTGTCTCTGAGGGTAAGGTGCTAGAAATATTATTACAAAATCCTGGCGTGCCTATCGATAAACATAAGCTCACAGAGCTCGCGCTTGGACGCAAGCTGACCTTGTATGACCGCAGCATAGATATGCATATCAGTAATCTAAGAGGCAAAATAGGCACGCATCCCAACGGTGAGCCGCGTATCTTGTCTATCCGTGGGCGTGGCTATTATTATGCGTCTCATAAACCCTTAGAAAGCTCTGAATAATTTCCTGCGTTGTCAGGGCGTCGTTATTTTCTTTACCCACACTTTACAATCTGCTGACCGCGCTTTACATAGAACAAGGCATACTAACTCCATGCCGGACACACCGGAAATTACCTAGGAGAAATCAGATGCGTATTCAATTAACAGCCCTTGCCTTAGCCGCCTTACTACCCTTCAGTACCCTGCAAGCAGCAGAAACTGCTAAACAGCCGGGCGCTAAAGCGCAGCAGCAGGAATTAAGACAAAACTTCTCTGGGCCACGTCTCAGCCAAGAACAGCGCGATAAGATGCAAGAAATGCGTCAAGCGCACCGCCAAGAGCAACAAAAGCTTTATCAACAAACATGGGAAAAGATCCCTAAAAAAGACCGTGATGCATACGACAAAAAACGCGAACAAATGCTGGAAAAAAACCGCTCACAGATGCGCGCAATCTTAACTCCAGAACAACAAAAAGCGTTTGACCAAATGCGTGAGCAAAAGCTGGAACGACAAAAACAAAATATCGGTAGAGTTGGACAAGGCAAAGCCGGTAAAAACCGACAAAAAAACCAATACAAGATGCACAGACAGTATCGTGACTGTGATATGTATTAAACCAGTAACCACCCACCACGCTGCTGCTTAAGCACTAGGCAGCAGCGTTTTTATTTCAGGGGTTAGCATGCGATCGTTATTTTGGCGGGTTTTAGGTGCTTTTTGGTTAGCGCTTATCTTAACGGGCACACTAACCTTTCTATTGACGCGCTTCTTTAATCAAGATGCTTGGATACTGTCCCACCACCCTGCTTTTTCCCAGCTGACTGAGCAATGGTTACAGCTGTATGAGCAAGGTGAGTTACCCCAAGCCCAGCAAGTCCTGCATAAATTACGACAAGAACACCGTATTTATACTCAGGTCTTTGATGAGGACGGCCAGCTTGTCTCAACCAGCAGTAGGATGCGCAATGCACCAATAAATATAAACAACCAGTCAAACAACACACATTCAAACTGGCGCAGACTGACGCAAGAAATTAGTTCGCCACAAGGAAACACCTTCTTATTTATTCACCGCATTCCGCGCTCTGAACTGGCTAAATGGCAATACGGACATGGTTTTGGTCCATTGCTGCTGGTGCTTGTCGCGGTGGTTGTTTTAACACTAATTAGTCTGTTATTAACCTTCTCCATTACTCGCCCCCTTACGCGCTTACGCCATGCTGTGCGTGAGCTGGGAGAATCGGCTTATCAACAAAAACATTTGGCCGAACTGGCCCAGCGCAAAGACGAGTTTGGTGTGTTGGCTGCTGACTTCAACAAAATGGGGCAACGCCTGCAAAACATGCTCAACAGTCAACGCCAGTTGCTACGGGATGTCTCTCACGAATTACGCTCCCCTTTAGCGCGTTTGCAGGTTGGTTTAGCCTTAACTGAGCGTGCACCGGCGCAAAAACAACAGGAATTCTGGCCAAAGCTTGCCTTGGAGTGCGAGCGTCTTGATACCCTCATTAATGAGATGCTGGTATTAGCGCGCATGGAGCAAGAAACTCCTAAACCAGAAAGCTTTGAATTGTGCGCGTTATTGCATGAGCTACAAGATGATTGCGCATTTTTCACGCCTGAGCAGCAGATACAACTTAACTGCCCTAGCCCCGTAAACTTAAACCTGGCAAAAAGCCTTTTGCAGCGCGTCCTAGATAATCTGTTGCGTAATGCGGTACGTTTTAGCCCAGCGGATAAGCCGGTTGAAATACAGGTCGTGCTACATAGCAATAAGCTGGTTATCACAATTAGAGACCACGGTCCCGGCGTGAATGACAGCTTGTTAAGCCAGCTCACGCAGCCCTTTGTACGGGAAAAAAACCAGCAAACCACAGGCTATGGTTTGGGCTTAACTATTACCGAACGTGCTGTGCACCAATTAAGTGGTCAACTTAGCCTAGCCAATCACAGGCATGGCGGTTTTATCGCTACCATTGAATTGCCCTATTTTAGTTAGGCCAGCTGCTAACAAACTCCGCTGGCTCTAACTGCGCTCCTATTTTACAGTCGCTGGAAGGCGTGCCTACATACATATAGCCGATAATTTGCTCATTTTCTTGCAGTCCAAGCTGCTGGGTAACGTGTTTATTATCTGTCATTTCACCAGAGCGCCAAAACGCACCTAGGCCTTGCGCTTGCGCCGCCAGCAACAAACCATGAGCTGCACAACCTGCCGCGATAATCTGCTCATACTCAGGCACTTTAGGGTGCTCTTGTTTGCAGGCGATAATAACAATGATCATCGGCGCTCTTAATGGCATTGCACGTGCCCGCTTGATCTGCTCGGCACTGGCTTGTGGGTTTTGGTGTATTAATGCCTTTGCATACAACTCACCCAATGCTTCACGCCCCTGCCCCTCTATGGTCAAAAAACGCCACGGTCGAACCTGACCATGATCAGGTGCTCTTAAAGCAACACGATACATAATATCTAGCTGCTCAGCATTCGGAGCGGGCGCCTCTAAGCGCGACATTGAAGTGCGTGTAAGCAATAAATCTAATGCGTCCATAAGTGTTCCTAATGCTGCTTGTAAGAAGAGTATACTAATACATTCGGCAATTTTTAGCGGCGGAGAAAATAGTGTTTCGATTAAGTCTAGCTAGAAAAAATAGCCATGTTATTATTGTGGTCGTGTAAAACAGGGATCTCCATATAATGAAGCAAGATGCAACTTCAAACACGTATTATGAAACCACTAACCTTCTGCTATCTGAATATTACTCGCGCACTTTAGCTTATTTACTGATTGCGGCTACTGTAGCGACAGGATGCTATCTAAAGCACTTCAATAATAACACTCTCATTTGGTTGATTCCTTTTGCTTTGCTGTACCCTCACTTTGTTAAGTTGCTGATAGAGCACTTCAAAGATCCTGCAGGAGCCGCCCAACAACAAAGCTTTAGATTTATCGATGCTGCCTTGATGGGTGGCTTTACCGCCCTCGTCGGCTTCTCCTTGATCCCCTCTTTATTAGCGGCATTGATAGTTGTCTTTTCTGCACTGATTCATGGTGGGATAAAAGCATTACTGGCCGGCTGCTTGGCGTTTATTTCAACAGCGTTGGCGCTATGGTTTTTCTTGCAGCCGCCACTTGCGTTGCAAACACCCTTGCTTATATCCACAGCCGCTTTTGCAGCCGCTGCTCTTTATTTTTGCTATATGGCGTATTACGTGTATTTTCAGGGAATATCTCTATCAAAAGCCAAGGAACAGGTTAAACGTGAACAGGCTAAAGCTGTACATCTGGCCCACAGCTTGGCTAAATATTTATCCCCGCAGGTGTGGGAATCTATTTTCTCTGGCAAACGTGGTGTAAAGCTAGAAGCACAGCGTAAAAAGTTAACGGTATTTTTTTCCGACATCAAGGGTTTTACCGAGCTGTCTGAAGAGCTTGAAGCGGAAGCGTTAACCGATGTGTTAAATACTTACTTGAATGAAATGTCTAAGATCGCACTTAAGTATGGCGGCACTATCGATAAGTTTATCGGTGACAGCGTGATGATTTTCTTTGGCGACCCCAGCACCAATGGCGCTAAAAAAGATGCTTTAGCCGCAGTCTCCATGGCGATTGAAATGCGCAAACATATGAAAGTGCTGCGTCAGCACTGGCGCACCCAAGGTATTGATAAACCTCTGGAAATACGCATGGGTATCAACACAGGTTATTGCACAGTCGGTAACTTTGGTGCAGAAACGCGTATGGATTACACCATTATTGGACGTGAAGTAAACTTAGCGAGCAGACTTGAAAGTGCCGCTGACGCCAACGAAATTCTTATCTCAACCGAAACCTACTCGCTGGTTAAAGACGTGGTTATGGGACGCGACAAAGGTCAGATACAAGTAAAAGGCTTTACCCGTCCGATACAGATTTTCCAAGTTGTTGACTACCGCCGAGATCTGGGCGAGACACGCAGTTTTGTCGAGCACGAGCTGTCAGGCTTTTCCATGTACATGGATACCAACAACATTCAAAGCTACGACAAAGAGCGCATTATTGAAGCTTTAAATCAGGCCGCTGAACATTTACGCGACAAAATCATTTAAGGAATGCATACGCCTGTTCAGTAGTAAAAGGCCAGTATAATTCAGCCTGCGTATCTAGGCGCATAACCACAGGAATATGTATCCCGTAGCGTTCCACCCACTCTTCCTTCTCAATGATATCTACCCATTCTATTTGCAAGGGCAGTACGTTCAATAGCGGTGCCAAAATAGCCTCTGCTTCATCACAGAGATGGCAACCTAGTGTGCTGAAAAGAATGCAGTGCAACATGGGTTGGCTCCGAGACTGTTATTTTTTACATATTTTAGCCGTAAAAAAAGGGAGGATAAATCCTCCCTTTTTTGTGCAGTGAAACTAGAACTTAGTTCTGGTTTTCCATCTGCTGACGAATCAACTCACCAATGGTAGTTGGTCCAGCTGCTTCAGTTTCTTGCTTACGCAACTCTTTCATTGCATCTTTTTCATCTTCAACGTCTTTAGACTTGATGGACAAGTTAATGACGCGAGACTTGCGGTCGATGTTGATGATTTTAGCTTCAACTTCGTCGCCTTCTTTCAGTACGTTACGCGCATCTTCAACACGGTCACGGCTGATTTCTGATGCTTTCAATACAGCTTCTACTTCATCGGCTAGGACAACAATAGCGCCTTTGGCATCAACTTCTTTGACAGTACCGCGAACGATAGTGCCTTTTTCGTTGAGTGATGCATAGCTGGAGAAAGGATCGTCTTCTAGCTGCTTAACGCCAAGAGAAATACGTTCACGCTCTGGATCTACGGAAAGAATAACGGTTTCTAGCTCATCACCTTTCTTGTAGTTGCGTACGGCTTCTTCGCCTGCTTCGTGCCAGCTGATGTCTGACAAGTGAACCAAACCATCAATACCGCCGTCTAGGCCGATAAAGATACCGAAGTCAGTAATGGACTTAATGGTACCTGAGATTTTGTCGCCCTTGTTGAACTGGCTAGAGAAGTCTTCCCATGGGTTAACTTTACACTGCTTGATACCCAAAGAAATACGACGACGCTCTTCATCGATGTCCAGAACCTGAACTTCAACTTCATCGCCCAACTGAACCACTTTGGAAGGATGAATGTTTTTGTTGGTCCAATCCATTTCAGAAACGTGTACCAGACCTTCAACACCTTCTTCCAGCTCAGCAAAGCAGCCGTAGTCTGTGAGGTTGGTAACGCGAGCCATGGTACGAGTACCCTCTGGGTAACGACCTTTGATTGCAATCCATGGATCTTCACCCAATTGCTTCAGGCCTAGAGATACGCGGTTACGCTCACGGTCAAACTTAAGCACCTTAACGTCAATTTCATCGCCAACGTTAACGATTTCGCTTGGGTGCTTAATACGCTTCCAAGACATGTCGGTAATGTGCAGCAAGCCATCTACGCCGCCCAAGTCAACAAACGCACCGTAGTCAGTGAGGTTCTTAACAATACCTTTAATTTGCTGACCTTCTTGCAGATTTTCTAGCAGCGCATCACGCTCAGCACTGTTTTCTGCTTCAAGAACGCTACGACGTGATACAACAACGTTGTTGCG
>SMER01000210.1_pt1 | contig 12046 bp, 8 predicted proteins | sample 2456411 | NCBI WGS metagenome assembly SMER01 (sample SAMN10132597, study PRJNA489261) | soil metagenome | isolation source: day1 antibiotic-silt loam soil ammended with raw manure from dairy cow... | place: USA | collected 2015-05-01 | reverse complement strand
GGCAACAAAATTAAAGCCAGTGCCTTATCGCAACTGCCCGATTTGCTGGAGCAACTGGAAAGCAATTTAACCAAGCAGGGTATTCAAGTGCACTGGGCCAGCACCACCGAAGAAGCCAATGCAATTGTTTTAAACATTGCCCAAGCTCGTAATGCCAAGCAGGTGATTAAAGGTAAATCCATGGTCAGTGAAGAAATGGCCATGAATGAACACTTGACTGAACACGGCATTGAAGCGCTTGAATCAGATATGGGCGAATACATTATTCAGCTAGATAATGAAAAACCCACGCACATTATTATGCCGGCGATTCATAAAAATGCGCAGCAGGTGGGTAAGCTTTTCGAAAACCGTTTAGCCCTACCCTATACCGATGATGTGGATAGTTTAATTCAGTCAGCACGCGGTATTTTGCGGGAAAAATTCTTTCAGGCGGATATTGGTATTTCTGGTGTTAATTTTGCTGTAGCAGAAACGGGCACTTTGTTATTAGTAGAAAATGAAGGCAATGGCCGTATGTCCACCACGGTGCCGCCGGTACATATTGCCGTAACGGGTATTGAAAAAGTCGTTGCCAACTTGCAAGACACAGTGCCGCTGCTGTCATTGCTAACCCGTTCTGCCTTGGGTCAAGGCATTACCACCTATGTGAATATGATTTCTGCCCCGCGCCAGTCAGATGAGCTCGATGGCCCAGAAGAAGTGCATTTAGTGTTGCTGGATAATGGTCGCAGCCAAGCCTTTGCAGACAGTGAGCTAAGGCAAACACTGAACTGCATTCGCTGTGGTGCTTGTATGAACCATTGCCCTGTTTATACACGCATTGGTGGGCAAGCCTATGGCACGGTTTATCCGGGCCCCATAGGTAAAATTATTTCGCCACATCTATTGGGTTTGGAAAACACGCCAGACCATCCTTCAGCCTCTTCTTTATGCGGTGCTTGCGGTGAAGTCTGCCCAGTGAAGATTCCCATTCCTGCCTTGTTACGTCGCTTGCGTGAAGAAAACGTTAAATCACCCAAGCAGCAACCCCAGATAATGGCTGGGCAGGGCAGCCGTTATTCAAATAAAGAAGCACTGTTATGGAAAGGCTGGCAAGCATTTAATACTAAGCCGTTGCTGTATAAAACTGGCACTTTCTTAGCGACACGCCTAGGCAAATTCACACCCAACAAGCTAGGCGCTTGGACACAAAACCACAGCGCCCCCAAGCCCGCAAAACGTAGCTTGCATGAGTTGGCAAAAAAGCATTTGGAGAAAAAATCATGAGTGCACGGGAGAAGATTTTAGCCAGCCTACGCCAAAGTTTAGAAGGCACTCAACCGCTAGCCGACCCTTTTGACGCTAGCTTAGTGGATAAACCTTGGCGCTATAAACCAGAAGAAAGAATCACCCGTTTAAAAGAATTAATGACTGCAGTACACAGCGAAGTGCATCTGACGCGCAGTGCTGAATGGCCGCAACTACTGCATGAACTGCTGACACAACGGCAAATCAATAGGCTGTTAACAGCACCGAGCACAACGCACGGTCAAGCCTTTAGTGCTTACTGCCAAATACAAGATAGCTCATTAAAACTGCTGGCTTATGACCGTCCCATTGAAGAATGGAAGCGGGAACTCTTTGATGACGTGCCTGCCAGTTTGACCGGCACGCTTGCAGGGATTGCCGCTACAGGAACCTTGGTAGTACAACCCAGCCCAGCCGAACCACGCCTAATGAGTCTAGTGCCACCGCTGCATATTGCGCTGCTGAAGGCGAGCCAGATTTATGACAACCTGTATCAAGCCCAGCAACACTGGCCCAAACCCATGCCGAGTAATTTATTGCTGATTTCCGGCCCCTCGAAAACCGCCGATATTGAACAAGTCTTAGCCTATGGCGCTCATGGACCAAAAGACTTAATTGTGTTGCTGGTGGAAGATGCGTGAGCTGGCACGCATCTTTTTTTACACCTGAAACCTTTCTACCATGCTTTGCATTTGACTGGCGAGTTTGGCTAAGTCTTCGCTGGCGGCAGCGATTTGCTCGGTGCTAGTCGCTGTTTGCTCAGTCACCTGACCGATATTGACGATGTTGTGGTTGATTTCTTCAGTGACGGCACGCTGTTGCTCGGTGGCGGTAGCGATCTGTGCATTCATGGACGTTACAGTGATGAGGTTTTGCGCGGCATTGTTTTGTAGCTGCACAGAGTTTTCCACCAGCTCGACACTATAAAGGGCATGATTACTGGCCTGCTGCATCACCTCGACAGCTTCAGTGACACCGCTTTGTAGACTGTTAATAAGGTTTTGTATTTCCAAAGTCGACTCATGGGTGCTGTTGGCCAGAGAGCGCACTTCTGAGGCGACCACGGCAAAGCCGCGGCCTGCTTCTCCTGCACGGGCCGCTTCAATCGCGGCGTTCAGTGCTAAGAGGTTGGTTTGTTCGGCGATACCACGAATAACATCCATCACGGTACCGATTTTTTGGCTACTCTTAGCTAGACCGCGCACTACTTGCTCTGCGTTTTTAATTTCTTGTTCTAAATTGCTGATGTTGTCTAAGGCATCATGACTGACCTTGTTGCTAGCTTGGCTTTGTTCTTCAGCTTCTTGTGCAGCGAGTGCCGCTTGTGCTGTATTTTGCGCGACTTCTTGCACAGTGGCTGACATCTGGTTCATGGCGACCACGGTAAGCTCGGTTTCCTGACGGTTTTGTAACATGCCCTGACTGGTTTGCACGGTAGTGGCGGATAACTCCTCAGCCGTGGAAGCAACCTGTAAAGCCGATTGGTGCATTTGTTTAATAGTGGTTTGAAATTTTTCTAGCATCTGGTTGAAAATCTGACTGGTGCGGCCAATTTCATCCGTTGAATTAACGGGTGCGCGCACACTTAGATTGTTTTGTTGTTCAATATTTTCGATGCTGCTTTGCAGGCAGTGAATTTGTTGTACCAGTTGGCGTGATAGCCAGTAAGAAAATAAGCCAGCACTGAGGAAAATAGCCAGACACATAATGAGCGTGAAAATAAATTGCTGTTGGGTTTTGTGTAATAAAGCTGTGGTGTGTTTGCCGAGTTCTTGGCTGAAATAGTGGGCAATTTCATGCAAGATATTGATTTTTTCGGTAGACATTGCAAACCAATCCGCCGTCTCAGTAACGAATACGCCAGTATTTGCGCTTTGGATAGCCTGTTCGCGCGCTTGCTCTACCTGCAGAATGACGGGCTGATTCAGTTTTTGCTCAATATAGAGTTGTTGTTCAGCGTTGGCACGCTCGATGAATTGTTTGGTGTGCAAACCCTGCTGCGCCATCAGTCGTAACACAGCGCGCAAGTTGTCAAAAGAAAGCTCTTTGCTGCTAAAAACTGCGCTGAGAATGGCTCGCTCAGTTCCTGCGTTTTCTGAGGCGTGCAAAGCTTGGGTGTAGGCAGCAGTGATATTTGAAATTTGTGCGCTGGCCTCTATTTGAGTCAGGGTGAGGGTGGCATTGATCAGCTTGGCGTTGAGCTGGCTATAAAACTCAATAGCTTGGTCGGCGGAGGTTTGCAGCGCTAAAATTTGGCTGCGTTGCTGTGGCAGCAGTGCGAGTTCATCCAGCACGTTTTGCCAGGTGTCAGTGAATTTTTGGCCGAATACTTGGGTGTCATGATCTTGCAAGTATTGATTGAGTTTACTTATTTGCTGATCAGTCTGAGCTTGCTGTTCTTGTAGTTCTTGGCTAAAACGATTACCCGCCGAACCTAAAAAGCTGGCGCTGCGACCACGTTCGCGTTGCAAATGCTGTAAGGCTGCAGCTGCATGGTTGGAAAGTGCGCTAAGTTGCTCAACGTTGCTGGCGGTTTGCCAGGATTGCATTTGCTGATTCATGATAAAACCAGCTAAAAAAACCAAGCCTAGTAGGGGTAAGACTAGGTTAAGAATAAGCTTGTGGCTTAATTTAAGATTATTAACTCGCATAATAGAGCGCCTATAAAAACCGACCTGTATACTGGGGTATTGTAGGTGTATGCTCCTTTAGTACAAGGAATAGCTGAGAGCTAAAAATGAAACTTGATTGCGGTCATGCGAGCGCTGGATGGTTCTTATAAGTAATAGCAATGTTTGGTAGAGGGTAGGAGGGTACAAAACTAGCTGTAAAGAGCAGTAGCCGCATTAAGTTGTGGGCTACTGCTTAAGGCACAGTAATAGGTTGTAATGGGTTATTTGCAGCGCTGTAATTTTTGATACGCCTGAATCAGTTTTTGCTGCGCCGGCAGTTGGCTTAGTTGATTATCTAAAGGCGCTAAACCATAAAAGCGGGATTCGCCTAGCAGTACTGCGCGGCAGTCGGCAACCTGCTGTGCGCCATAGGCCAAGGTAAAAGCGTGCGCATACTCAACCCATGTTTGTGGTGTACGCGAGAGTTGAAATTCCAGCAGTGCTGCAAGGCACAGATAATGCTGGCGACGGGTTTTAGTAAAGGTGCTGGTGTTAAAGTCCAGCGTCCAGCGTACCCAGTCCAAAGCAGCTTGATGCGCGCCTGCTGCCAAAGCGAGCATGGCTTTGAGCTCACCAATACGCAGGCTGCTCCAAGGGTCGTCAGCGGTAACCGCCAAGCCTAAGAATTCAGCCAGTAATAGATCATCACTAAGGTTGTCTTCTTCGATAGTCTCGATTAGGCCTAGATAATCTTCCGCCTGTGCGGTTGTGCTAGGGAGTTGGCAAATCAGATCGCGCCAATCATTGCCAAGGTTATTATTGGCGTAGAACAGATCCTCGACGGGATAGATTTCTGACATGCCGGGCACGAGTATGCGGCAGGCATCAACGCCCAAGTGCTGGTAGTCGGCAATGTAGATGCTGAAACCTTGCTGCTCGATAAGCTGCACCAGATGCTCGAAGGTGGTTTGCGTATCGCCTTGGAAATCCCATGCGCAGTATTCAAAGTCCGTAGTTTTGCGCAGCGAGTCCCAGCCAAATAAGCCGCTGGAATCCGTAAAGTGGGTTTCTAAATTGGTCGGATCAGCAATTTCGTCATTAGCAAAACTGGGTGCAGGGAAAACATCCAGCTGCTTTAAATTGCGACCCTGCAGCAGTTCGGTAACAGTGCGCTCCAGTGCAATGGCAAAGTTTGGGTGCGCGCCAAAAGAGGCAAAGCAGCCGCCATTGTCAGGATTAAATAACAGCACGCATACCACCGGAAACACACCGCCTAAGGAAGCATCGAGGGCTAAAGTGGGGAAGCCTTGCTCTGCCAAATAGGCAAGAGCCGCATGGCTGTTAGGGTGCTGAGCCAATATATCCGCAGGTATGTGCGGCAGACTTAAAGCCTCGGTTAACACGCGCTGTTTGACGTAGCGCTCACAAATTTCTGACAGGGCTTGCGCGCGCGCTTCATAACGATTATTACCCGCTGACATACCGTTGGAGACATAGAGATTGCCGATAATATTAACCGGAATAAACACCTGTTCTAGGTCGTTCTGGCGGACAAAGGGTAGGGCGCAGATACCGCGCTCTTCGTTGGCGGATTGCAGATCAATCAGTTGGCTGGCCGCCAGTGGCGCCTCTTGCTGATAAAAATCCAACATGTACTCGTCGAGTAAACCTTCAGGCAAACTGTCGTCTTCTGTGAGTGCAAACCAACGCTCGTTGGGGTAATGCACAAACTCGCTATGGGCAATGTGCTCGCCCAGATAAAAATCCGCAAAGAAATAGTTGCAGGATAAGCGTTCAAAAAACTCACCTAGGGCAGAGGCCAGAGCAGCTTCTTTGCTGGTGCCTTTGCCGTTGGTAAAACACTGCGGGCAATCACGATCGGCAATGTGCACGGACCATACGTGTGGCGCAGGATTAAGCCAAGAAACCTCTTGGATAGTAAAACCAAGTTGTGTGAGTTGTTGTTGAAAACGAGCAATACTGTGCTCTAAAGCGGCATCTTTGCCAGGAATTAGGGTTGCGGTAGACATAAAATCCAACTGCGAATGCAGGCTGTTTAAAGAAGGTTCTGCTGTGTTTTAGCAGTGGATATGAAAACGCACAACCTGCAGCGATTAATCTGCAGGTTGTGCGTTAAGTGGTATTACAGCTTGTGCCAGTACATCAGCACATCAAGCATACGGTTACTGAAGGCCCATTCGTTGTCGTACCAAGACAGTACTTTAACCAGTTGGCCTTGAACGCGGGTTTGCGTGATATCGGCAACGCTAGACACTGGGTAGCCGTTGAAATCATATGAGACCAATGGTTGCTGATTGCACTCGAACACGCCAGCGGGATATTGCTTAGCGCCTTCTAGTAAAGCGGCGTTTACGCTATCAACATCGACGGGACGTTCTGCAATAAAGCTCAGATCAACCAAGGATACGTTCATGGTTGGTACTCGAACGGCTAAACCATCAAGACGGCCTGCTAGCTCAGGAATAACCAAGGCAATGGTTTTGGCTGCTCCGGTGCTGGTTGGGATAATGGAGTGTGCCGCAGCACGCGCACGGTAGAGATCGCTGTGGTTTTTGTCGAGCAGGTTCTGATCATTGGTGTAAGCGTGCACTGTGGTCATCAGACCTTGCTGAATACCAAAGGAATCGTGCAGGATTTTTACCAGTGGTGCCAAGCAGTTAGTGGTGCACGAAGCATTAGACACAACAGTTTGGTCGGCCAGTAGTTTATGGTTAACGCCATACACAACGGTGAGGTCGGCTGAGTCTAATGGGTGCGCCAAGAGTACGCGTTTGGCGCCAGCAGCAATGTGCTCGTCTGCCAGTTCACGTTTTTTGACGCGGCCGGTACAGTCGAGCACTACATCGATATCAAGCTCTTTCCACGGAAGGTTTTTGGTTTCGCTTTCTTTCAGTATGCGAATGGTTTTGCCAGCAATTTGCATGCTGTTTTCACCAACCTGGATGTCACTGCCGAAACGCCCAAAGGTTGAGTCGAAGCGGGTCAGGTGTACCAAAGTTTCTACTGAACCTAGATCGTTAATAGCAACGATTTCAATTTTGTTATGCAGCTCACGCTCAAAAAGCGTGCGTAAAATATTGCGTCCAATACGTCCATATCCATTAATGGCGATTCTTAGCATTGTCGTTCTCCGTTGATTTTTATTTAGGGGGTTATTATTCGCGTTTAGCACCATAATGGCCGCAACCATTAAAAATGTGTCCGTTCCAGTCGAGCATGGCTGAAAGGTGATTGAATGCACCGCTCATGCTGTCTGTGCAATGTTGGGGGCTTATCCACAGTTGTAACTGTTCTTGATTAGCTTGGCTGCTGATGTAAGTGAAACCATCAGGTAGTTGCTCTTCTATGTAGGGCAATGCAAGGGGTTGCTGACCGGGTTGTGCAAGCAGCAATCCGTCCGTGGTGAGCAATAAAGTCCAAAAGGGCTCATTACCATGCACTCTAAGGATGAGCTTGGCAAAGTCAGGGTCATCACAAGCATGCCCTTCACGTTGAATGCGATAAAAAGAGTTAGTGGAAATTCGGGTTGCTTGTTTAAGGCTTGGGTTATCCAAATCTCCGCCTAAATCAACAAAGGTTGGTTCTTCTAGTTGTCGAGCAAAAGAGTTAAAGGTTTCTTCTACTTGATTACTAGCAAAGTCCATTTGCAAACGATTGACTTCGCCGCAAGGCTGTACGTACCAATACCCTGCATCATGACTAAGAGTTCCTTGAATACGTTCGTCATTCTGGCTTGACTGTGCTGGCTGCTGTATAGACTGACAAGCCGTGAGCAGCGTAAAGCTGACAAGCAAAGGATAAAGAAGTTGACGCATTGTGTTACCTCCATGAAACAAAAATTAGCATTCAACAGTATGGGTACGGCTACAGACGGCGCTGGCTTTATTACTTAATACCATCTGGTTTAATAACCAATAAATCACAATCAGTCGACTCAAAGACACGCTCGGCGGTACTGCCGATCATAATGTTTTGCAGATTGGTACGTGAAATAGCGCCCATGATCAGCAAGTCGGTGTTCTTGTCTTGAGTATGCTCTGGAATAGTGTGCTCAGGAAATCCTTCCAGCAAGTATTTTTCTTCTTCCGCAATGGGGTACTGGTTAAGTAGGGTAGTACAGGCTGCTTTATGCTGGTCTTTACTGCGTGCAAGAAAATCGTCATAGGCCGCAACCAGCTCAGCATCAAACACCATGGTGCGCGGTAGCGGTGCGTAGCTGTGAATGAAATCCGCTTTCATGCCTAATTTGTCAGCCAGTTTGCAGGCCATGCTGACCAGCTTGTGATCCAGTATGGCTGGCTTATCAGCAGCGTGTAATGGATCAATGGCTGTGGTGATGCGTTCGCCCTGCCACGTTTTATCACTGCGCACTAGCCAAAGCGGTACGGGGCAGTAACGAATAAGCTGCCAAGAAATATTATTAAAAAGAAGGCGTTGTAAAATGCCGTGTTTATGCGCTTCGCGGAAAATAATATCAGGTTTTAACTCGTTAGCGTGCTCGATAATTTGGCGGTGTATTGGCTTGCCCCAGCGTGCTTTAGTGGTTACGGTAATGCCGTCGGCACGCAAAGGCGCAGCTAGGGTTTCCAGCCACTTAACGCGGTTGTTTAGCAGAGAGTCGCGGGCTTTTTGCTGCGCGGGACCGTCAAAGAAAAAACCACCGTCCAAAGCTGAGTTGTACTCGCACACTAACAGCTCTATGGCGGCGTTAGTTTTTCTGGCAAACCAAGAGGCGCGTTCAAGTGAGGGTTGTGAGTCTTCAGATGTTGGATCAATGATTACCAATAACTGCAGCAAGTCCATAACAATACTCCTCGATTTAACTCAGACTGATTTGAAGCGGCACTATTGCGTGGCAGTCTCTGAAAGACGCATGAAATGGATTTACAGAGGCTGTTTAACAATAGTTTACAGCAATGCAGAATAGCCCAGATTTGATCATATATAAACTGCTAACATTTTATGAGCTGGGCAAGTCCTGAATAATGTACGAGAGGCCATCGGGGGTGTAGCTGCGGTTTTAACCAATCGGGCAGATTTTTACGGGCTTTTGATGTGTTGGGTGCGAGCAAAAGAATAATTAACGGAGCAGGCTATGACAGCAAGTATTTTTTGGTATGACTTTGAAACCACAGGAATTAATCCACGAGCCGATAGAGCCTTGCAAGTAGCTGGGATTCGGACGAATGAAAATCTTGAAGAAATTGCTGAACCGCTGAACCTGTATTGTCAGCTAAGCGATGATATTTTGCCTCACCCGATCGCCAGTCTGATTACTGGTATAACCGTAGAGCAGATGCAGCAAGGTTTGCCAGAGCATAAGTTTATCGAACAGCTGCACGCAGAGCTGACCCGCCCCGGCACCTGTACCGCTGGCTATAACAGTATTCGCTTTGATGATGAAATAACACGCTATACGCTTTATCGTAATTTTTATGATCCTTATGCACGTGAGTGGCAGGGTGGTAATAGCCGCTGGGATATTTTAGATGCGCTGCGCTGTGCGTGGGCGTTACGTCCAGAAGGAATCCAGTGGCCGGTTAACGAGCAAGGGCGCAATACGTTTAAGCTTGAATTGTTAACTCAGGCCAATGGCATTGAGCATGGGCAGGCGCATGATGCGTTGGCGGATGTGCGTGCCACTATTGCTATGGCAAGATTATTAAAAGAGCAGCAGCCCAAGCTATATCAGTATATGTATGGCTTGAGACGTAAAAATGCTGTTTTGGATAATTTGGTTATCGGCCAACCAGCAGTGCATGTTTCTGGTCGATTTTCTGTGCAGCGTCATTGTTTGGCGATTATTTTACCTGTGTTTAAACATCCAACGAACGCTAATGCTTATGTTGTATGTGACTTGCAAAGCGACATAACGCCATTGTTAGAGCTGGATGGGCAGCAGTTAAAAAACAGGTTTTATACAAGACACAGTGAGTTGGCAGAGGGTGAGCTGCCAGTGCCGTTGAAATTAGTCCACATTAATAAATGCCCAGTTGTTCTGCCCATGTCTGTTTTGCGCGAGCAAGATATTCAACGGTTAGCCATTGATGAGCAGCACTGGCAAGCAAATTACAAAAAATTATTAGCCTATCAAGCAGAGTTGGCGGAAAAACTAGCCGTGGTATTTGCCGCAGAAGAGTTTGCCGGTGTAGCGGATCCTGAGCAGCAGCTTTATCAGGGCTTTTTACAGGATCGGGATCGGGCTTTGTCGAATTCAGTGAGGCAGGTAACGCCTGAAGAGTTGGCTGTGCAGCAATGGCCCTTTGATGATGAGCGCCTACCAGAGCTATTGTTTAGATACCGCGCGCGTAATTATCCAGCCAGCTTAAATGAGGCTGAGTTAAAGCAGTGGCATGAGTTTTGTCGTAATCGTTTAGTTGATAAACAGGCTGGAGCACCCCTTACAGTACAGGAGTATGTGACGGCATTTAGTCAGCTCAGTAGTGAGCAGCAAAGCAGTACGCTAATGCAGGGTTGGTTGGCGCGTGTGCGGCAGTTAGAGCAGTTTTATAAAATTACCTGAAGCATAAAAAAAGCGCCTGTTTAGGCGCTTTTTTTATGCTTTGCTTTGGTTAGTCAATAACTATTGACCAACTTTCAACAGTTTGAGCACCCCAGCGTGCTTTCCACTCTTTTAGTTCTTTATGGTTGCCGCCTTTAGTTTCAATAACTTCGCCGGTATGTGGGTTGGTGTAGCGTTTGGTTTTACGTGTACGGCGTGGGCGCCCCGTGCCTTTAGTTAAACCAGCAACAGAACTGCGTATTGATTGTGGATCTAATAGCGCATTAATATCACGCAAAGATTTGCCGTATTCCGCCATTAATGCGCGTAGTTTTTCTTCGAACTCCATTTCTTTTTGCAATTCAGAGTCTTGCGACATGTTTTCGAGTTGCTCTTGCAGCTCTTTGATAGCTTCTTTCGTAGCGCGGTACTTATTTATGATTGACATGTTAGCTCCGTTTTTTGTTTAAATAGAATCATGCATAACATAATCATCCTGGTAAATATAGTAATCCAGAAATGCTTATGTGTAGAGTGTGATATAGGTAGTTTGTTCAAAAAAAGCTAATAAATAATGTAAGTTTCTATTTGTTAGCTAATCAAACTAATAGATATTAGATGTTTTCATGCTTATCATAGAACCCGCTATATACTTTGTAAAGCTCTTTATATATGGGCAAAGTGCCATTATTTGTGTGGTTATGTTTGATGATAAAGCCGGTATAGCACTACAGTTTAAATGGCTACTCAGGGTGCTAGGTGCAATTAAGCTGACGGATTGCGCGCAGCTAGGTAGAATAGCTGGTTTTGTATGACTGCGGAGTTGTAAATGCGTACTTTTCGCTTAATTATTGCTTGCCCTGACCGAGTGGGCATTGTTGCAAAAGTAAGTAATTTCTTGGCTACTTATAATGGCTGGATACAGCAAGCCAGTCAGCATGCCGATGAGCACAGTGGCTGGTTTTTTATGCGCCATGAAATTCGTGCGGAGTCCTTGCCTTTTGATCTCGAAGGCTTTAAGCAGGCCTTTGCGCCCATAGCTAGAGAGTTTTCCATGCAGTGGCAGGTAACGGACTCTGCAGTAAGAAAGCGCGTGGTGTTAATGGCTAGCCGTGAATCTCACTGCCTTGCCGACTTGCTGCACCGCTGGCACAGAGGGGAAATGGATTGTGATATTCCCTGTGTGATTGCCAACCATGATGATTTGCGCAGTATGGTCGAGTGGCACGGTATCCCGTTTTTTCATGTACCGGTTGACGCTGAAAACAAACAGGCTGCCTTCGATGAGGTCGAACGTTTAATTGAAGAGCATGCTGCGGACTGCATTGTGCTGGCGCGTTATATGCAGATTCTGCCGCCACAGCTGTGTGATAAATATGCCGGACGTGTGATTAATATTCACCACAGCTTTTTGCCCTCTTTTATTGGCGCAAAGCCCTATCATCAGGCTGCACTGCGTGGCGTGAAACTGATTGGCGCGACCTGCCACTACGTAACCCAGGATCTGGATGCGGGACCTATTATTGAGCAGGATGTTATGCGTGTGAGCCATAGAAACACCATCGATGACATGGTGCGCCTAGGTAAGGACGTAGAAAAAATGGCTTTGGCGCGCGGTCTG
>SMER01000209.1_pt1 | contig 12048 bp, 7 predicted proteins | sample 2456411 | NCBI WGS metagenome assembly SMER01 (sample SAMN10132597, study PRJNA489261) | soil metagenome | isolation source: day1 antibiotic-silt loam soil ammended with raw manure from dairy cow... | place: USA | collected 2015-05-01 | reverse complement strand
TGGCGGGTGCAGATATATCTGAAATGTGTAACCTGAATGAGACTGAGGCTAAAGCATTTGCAGAATTAGGCTCGGAAGTGTTTAGGAGAATTGAATTGCTTCACATTCCTGTTATTGCATCTATCAATGGCTTCGCATTGGGCGGAGGATGCGAACTGGCCTTATGTTGTGATATACGCATTGCTTCGGAAAACGCAAAATTCGCACTACCCGAAGTAGGACTGGGAATTACACCTGGATTCTCAGCCACACAGCGTCTTCCTCGTCTTGTAGGTACAGGAAAAGCAAAAGAGTTAATTTACACAGGCAATATGATTAATTCTGAAGAGGCTTGCAGTATTGGTTTAGTCAATAAAGTTACTTCGTTAGAAATGCTCCATCAGGAGACACAAGAAATGGCTCAAAAAATTGCATCGCAAGCTCCAATCGCAGTGCAATATGCTAAGAAAGCAATAAACGAAGGCCACGATACAGATATTGAGGCAGGCATAGCCATAGAAGTAGATTTGTTTGCACATTGCTTTACAACACAAGATCAGAAGAAGGGTATGCAAGCATTTTTAAAGAGAGAGAAAATAACATTTGAAGGAAAATAAGTTTTTAGAGAAGATCAAAAACTTGTCTCCTTTTCATTTAAGAGATAAAACAATATGAAAATAGGTATAGTAGGAGACGGAGTCATGGGTGGAGGTATTGTGCAGGTAGTTGCACAATCTGGCTATGAAGTACTGTGGAAAGGGTTTAATGAGGTGACTTTAAGTAATGCACTTGAGAGACTCGATAAAAACTTGCTCCGCCTTCTTGATAAAGAAGTAATTGATAAAGCAGAAAAAGATGCCATTAGCAAAAGAGTAACCTCAACGCTCAACTATGAAGATTGTAATGATTGCGATATTGTGATAGAAGCAATTAATGAGGATATGGCGATGAAGAAAGAGGTGTTGAAAACTTTGGATAAGATTTGCAAATCGGAAACTATCTTGGCAACCAACACTTCATCATTGTCGATAACCGAATTGGCATCTGCTACTAATCGCCCATCAAAGGTGATAGGGATGCACTTTTTCAATCCTGTCCATGCCATGAAATTGGTAGAGGTAATAAAAGGACAATTGACCGATGAGGAGGTACACAACACAATTTACAGCTTTGCTGAAAAGATTGGAAAAGTACCCACCACCATCAATGAAGCCCCCGGATTTGTGGTGAACAGACTGCTCATTCCGTTGGTGAACGAAGGAATTGCCGTTTTTGCTGAAGGAGTTGCATCGCGCGATGAAATAGACACAGCCATGAAATTGGGTGCTGGACATCCAATGGGGCCTCTTGCGTTGGGCGATTTAATTGGGTTAGATGTTTGCCTTGCAATTATGGAGATACTCCATTCTGAGTTTGGCGATGACAAATATCGCCCTCATCCCCTACTCCGGAAAATGGTCAGAGCCAATCTATTGGGTCGCAAAACAAAAGAGGGATTTTATAAGTATTAGAGATTGACTTGTTTTTAATGTTTCGACCAATCATGTAGTTGTATTGCTAAATGGTTGGTCGTTTTTATATTAAAAGGCCTAAAATCTTCAATCTTATGATGTTTTAGCACAACTAATTTGCTATTCAGTAAAAAAGAAAGACATATATTCGTAAATTTGCAAAAGAAAGCGTGCAGTTTTTGAGTGTCATTTTTTTACAACAGTAAACTTGCATTTGTACAGTTTGTACTGTAATCTATTTCAGGCCCTTTTAAAATTAAAAATTATGGATACAATATTCCAAAGCATAACAGAAAACTCACAGTGGCTTTACTCTGTTATATTTAAATACAAATGGTTTTACTATGATCTTTGGTCTTTTGTTAATCTATGGAGTGGAGGTATAATCTTTGCTTTTTTGACTGCTTACAAGGTGAAAAGAAAATGGATAATACTTCTTTTGATTTTGGCCCTTCCTAAACTTGTAGATGTTGCATTTTCTATCACAATATTTGACTTCTTTAAGCCCGAGAGATCAATCAATATTCTAAATGACCTTTTGATAGGAATGCTTGGAGCCTATCTCATGCACCTCTATTTCCATTGGAAACTCACCAAGAAACACCCTAAATGGTTGGCTTTGTTTATCTCATCCATTACCATTGCCTTTATTTGGGTAGGAACCTACAGATATAACTATAGCATACCTTTTTTCAACTCTCCTTTCATTAATTGGTGGGCGCTAACTGCCTGGACAGTATCGGGTATGACAATTATTTTTGTGTCGAGCTATATTAAAACCAAGATAAATTATTTCTTTGGAGTTACTATTCCGTGGCTCATATATCTTATAATGCTTTTTGCAGTAGAATACATTGCTTACCACTTACTCTCGCTCAGAGAAGTATCAGGTGGTACAACCCCTTTAGTATTTGATATCATACACGGAACAAGAATCATGCACATCTATTATACTACTGCGCCTTTGTATTTTATAGGTCTCTTCTTTTTGCTGAGCTATATTTTTAAAAAAATCAGATTTGCTACTTCTGGCGAAGCTAAATTGCAATCGGCTCTTAATGGTAGCAAAAGCCAGCTATAAGTATGATTCCCCTGTTTAATCGTTGCACAATTTGCAATGATTAAAGAACTTATTCGTCGCATATTAAAACATAAAAAAGCCCCCATACTCCGCTATTAAAGCGAAAGAGAGGGCTATACTTTCGAATATTTATTCAATTCTGCACAGTTTGTTCTCTTGCAAGTAGTATTTCTTTTATTTCTTATAATACAACTTATACTCCCAAGTCTTCAACTCTACAGACTCCTTGCTTTGACTATTTGCAGCATTGTAAAACTCTTTGAAGTCTCCTCCAGAGATTGGTTGGTCAAATGCTACAACAACATTCTCATCGCTGAAGTTAAAGACGCAATGAACTTCATTCTCCCCTTTCACACGTTTGAATGACCATACCTTCTCAGGCATATTGTTTGCAATTTCCACCATTTCACCGCCTTTCTCTTGTGTGAAGAGGGCAAGATTTGATTTTTTGAAAGCGTTGAGGTTTTTATATAACTCAGTAAGCTCAGATTTATTGGCTGCAGAAGCCCAATCGATGTTGTCTTTTTCAAAGAACTCTAATCGACGATTGAAACCTACCTCCTGACCACTGTATATCAGAGGCATTCCAGGCAATACATAAGAGAGTGCTGCAAATGTAGCGGCGGCATCGCCCATCCGTTCAAATTCTGTTCCGTTCCATGAGTTCTCATCGTGATTGGAAGTAAAGTACATCGGTATTGCTCTGGGTGAGAAATTGTCGTTTATACGATTCAGTGAAGCACGCAGCGAATCAACATTCTCTTTGCCTTGCGCCACACTATTCATTTTGTGATGAAAATCCCACGCATAGAAAGCATCAAATGCTTTATCGTTCAATTCAGGCTTTTCCGCCTCGGCTAACATAAAGATGTTTGGCTTCACAGATTTAATAGAATCAGTCACTCGCAACCAAAAGTCGGTAGGAACTTCACCTGCCACATCACATCTGAATCCATCAATATCGGCTTCGCGCACCCACCACAACATACTTTGCACCATAGCATCTCGCATGGCATCGTTTTCGTAGTTTAACTTGGCAACATCGCTCCAGTCATAGGGTGCAACTACATTGCCAAGGCTATCGGTTACATACCAATCTTCATTTTCCAACCACACTCCATCACGTGAAGAATGATTGGCTACCCAATCCAAAATAACTTTCATGCCAGAAGCGTGTGCTTTGTCGACCACCGATCTGAAATCAGCCAAAGTACCAAACTCACTATTCACTTCTGTGTAGTTTTTAATGGAGTAATAACTACCCAATGATCCCTTTCGTTCTACCTTCCCAATACTTTGTATGGGCATAAACCAAAGGATACCTACACCTAAATCTTTTAGTCTGGGAATATGTTGTTCGAATGCACTAAAAGTGCCTTCTGATGTATATTGTCTCACATTCACTTCATAGATTGCAGCATCATACACCCAATCGGTATGTTCGCCATCAGATGTATCTGCAGGCTCTGTCTTGTCGTTGGTTTTACAAGCGAATAGCAAAATAGTTGCAAATAGTAGTATTGATACTTTTCTCATTGTCTTTTTTTTATTGAATTTAGGTGTTTAAAAGTTGGGCTAATTTTAGTTATGATTAGTTATGGGGACCACTTCGACAAAAGAACTTCATTCAAAAGTAAGCACCTTTTAATTTTTAGCTCTTACTTTTAATTTGTACACATCGTCCTTATCATCTACAAACCTTACTACTAAAGCAGCCACTAACATCAATATTCCTGCTAAAACCAAAGCATAGATGGCTTGCGAATCAAAAAGTCTTTTCACCATTGGACCACCAAACACACCATTTACAATTTGAGGCAGTGTGATAAAGAAATTGAACAATCCCATATAAACACCCATTTTCTTAGCGGGTAGCGAGCCTGCAAGAATAGCATAGGGCATGGCCAAAATACTACCCCAGGCAATTCCTATTCCTACCATGGGGAGTAACAGAAGTTCGGGACTTTTGATGAAGAAAATGGATATGAAACTCAATCCGCCTAATGCTAACGAAACTGCATGGGTGTTTTTCCTTCCAAAATAACCTGCCAACTTGGGTAAAAAGAAAAATGCGTAGATGGCAGACACCACATTGTAAACCCCAAATATGATTCCCACCCAATTGCCTGCATCTTGATAGAGTTGCGATGAAGTATCGTCTATACTTGTACCATAAATATGAACTGCCACAGCCGGTGTGGTGAAAACCCACATAGAGAAAAGAGCAAACCATGAGAAGAACTGAACCACACCTAACTGCTTCATTGTCTTAGGCATCAGCCTTATATCCTCTGCAATAGAAGGGAAAAAAGACTTCTTCACCTCTGGCTCTTCATCTACTACATTAGAAAGGACTACCTCATCGGGATACTCTTTGGTTTTAATAACTGTCCAAAGAATAGACACTATCAAAACTACTGCTCCTACATAGAATGAGAAAATAACATTGTCAGGTATATGTCCTTCGGCTGCTACCTTAGAAATTCCAAACCATTCGGCTAAAACATAAGGAAGCCATGAACCCAAAAAAGCACCAATCCCAATGAGTGCTGTTTGCATGGAGAAACCCAGCGTTCGCTGTTCCGAAGGAAGCAAATCTGCTACCAAAGCTCGAAACGGTTCCATGGTAATGTTAATGGAAGCATCCATAATCATGAGCATACCCGCGCCTACAAACATGGCAGGAGCAATAGAGGTGAACATGGCCGAGTTGGGCATCAACACCAAAGCAATGGCTGTGAATATGGCCCCTACAAGAAAGAAAGGTCGTCGCCTACCCAATTTAGTCCAAGTTCGATCGCTATAATGACCAACGATGGGTTGAATAATCATACCCGTTAGTGGTGCAGCCAACCAAAACCAAGAGAGGTGTTCCATATCGGCACCAAATGTTTGAAGAATACGACTGGCATTTGCATTTTGCAGTGCAAAGCCAAACTGAATTCCGAGAAATCCGAAACTCATATTCCAAACATCCCAAAAAGACATCTGTTTCCTTTTCATTCCATCTATATTTTTCTGATGATTAAATCTGTTTTTTCATATCGTAGTAAGACTATTTTACAAATATATACTACTTTAAGGCTATTTTGCTTAGAGAACAAAATAAACATGCAAATATTATATGCAAACGAATGCATAACAACTCAAAATAATTTAACGCGTTGAATTTCTTACAACCAAATTAGTCTTAATCAATTTATTAACAACACCCTCTTTGGTCTCTCTTCCCTCAATGCGATCTATCAACAGTCGCGCAGCCTCTACACCAATTTGAAACCCATGCTGATCGACACTCGTAAGCGTGGGGTCTGTTACATCAGTGAGATATCCATTGGTGAAACCACAAATGGATATATCTTCAGGAACACGGAAGCCGGCAGCTTTAACCAATTGCAGGCAATAGGCAGCCACCTCATCGTTGATGCAAAAGAATGCATCGGGAACATCAGTTGCGCTAAGCATGTCGGGAACCATTGTTTGAGCAATGATTTGAGTGTCGCACTCCTTGATAAAAGACTTATTAATAGGTAGTTTGTTTTTCCTGAGTGCGTCTTCGTAGCCCATTCTTCGGTTGTTGGAAATGTGCATATTAGCATCGGATCCCAAAAAAGCAATCTTTCTACACCCTGTCGACACCATATAGTTAACAGCATTGAATGCCCCATCGTAATCATCCACTACCACCCTATCTGTGTTTACACCCGTACATATTCGGTCGAAAAAAACCAAACTAACATTGTTGTCCAACACATCTTGAAAATGACCATACTCATGGGTAGTTTTAGATTGCGATGCCAATATACCACTCACACGCGCATCCAAAAGAGTTTGCACGCTTTTAATCTCTTTTTTATAATCTTCGTTGGACTGACAAATAATGATGTTATAGTTCTCCTTACCTGCTTCGTCCTCAATACCTGCCAACACAGTAGAAAAGAAATAGTGCACCAATTTAGGCACAATCACTCCAATGGTAGTGTTGCGCTGAGTGCGCAATTGCATGGCCAGCACATTGGGTTTGTACTTATGTTCCTTTGCAAAAGCTTGCACAAGTTCTCTGGTCTCCTCGCTTATAGCGGGATTGTTTCTCATTGCTCTTGAGACGGTGGATGCGGACAGATTCAACGCCTTTGCAATGTCTTTTAAGGTGATATATTGTTTGCTCATGAGGTGTATAGAATGGTGTTCCTCAAAAATAGGGAAAAATGTTTATATAATAAGGGAATAAGTAGAATAAAAGAGTGGAATTGAATAAAAGAGTGTAATTGAAATGAAAATAGAAGACTATTTAAAGAATTGCGTTTTAGTGTATCTGCCCTCAAATTTCCTCATTCTTTAGAAATAATCGATCAATAATTGATTTAATCCAAAAGCTGTATTTTTGTTTTTAATTCAAAATATTTGTTTATTATGCACCATTTCAGTTTGGTAATTAATAGCTAAATCTTCTCAGAACAAATTGCAAAGTTACAAAATCTTTAAAACTGTTGAAACTTGCATCCACCACGGGGGAAATAACATCCAACACATTATTTTCATTTATTGGACCCTGAACTGTGCCATTCATCTCTTAAAAACTCAATGTTACGTGTAGAATAATTTTTTTATTAGTTGGTTTTTCAATCTTGTCCAAGTTTTTATTTTTTTATGCCATTTTCCTTGAATATTAGTTCAAAAAAGTCGGAATTATGGCGATTCAAAACATTTCCGCAACGGTGGATTCAGTTTTAATGATATAAACGTTCAATCCACGATGGTGGACTTAATTTATAACTCTTTTACGCCCAACCATCGAGTGATTTGTAAAATAAGAGACCCATATATTTTCAAATTGCAACTTTTACAATCGTATAGTTAATGTGATTAGCAAATAAAACTCCTCATTAGAAACGAAAACATTGTTTTTTAGTTTGGTTTGAGGATGGGATTGATTCTTGAGACTATAAAATAAAGCATGAATATAATCATTAGACACATCATTTATTAGTAACCTTTAACCAACTCTTTCTACCAAATTTCACCTTCTCCTCTCGCGAATAATAGTTTTCTGGTTATCCCTTAGCTCTTCATGCATTTTTCACAATAAAAAATGAGGCACAAAAAAAAGGCGCTGCACACTGCAACGCCTCTTCCATTATCTATCTGAAATAGTTCTGAACTCTCTATCTCTTCACTATCATAGCAATGCCTTGTCCGCCACCAATACAGAGTGTGGTCAAACCATTCTTAGCATCTCTTTTCTTCATTTCGTATAGTAGCGTAACTAAGGTTCTTGCGCCCGAAGCTCCAATGGGATGACCCAATGCAATAGCTCCTCCATTTACATTGGTCTTTTCTACATCAAGATTAAGCTCTTTGATAACTGAAAGTGCCTGGGCTGCAAAAGCTTCGTTAGCTTCCACCAAGTCCAAATCATCGACAGTCATATCAATCTTAGCCAAAGCTTTCTTGGTAGCCGGTATAGGTCCTGTTCCCATAACGGATGGGTCAACGCCTGCTGAAGCGTAGGATGCAATGGTAGCCAATGGAGTGAGTCCTAATTCTTCTGCTTTCTCTTTGCTCATAATGATAAAAGCTGCTGCTCCGTCGTTAATGCCCGACGCATTACCCGCAGTTACAGTGCCATCACTTTTGAATGCTGGTCTCAATTTACCTAAAGCTTCCATTGTAGAGCCAAATCTTGGAAACTCATCCGTATCAACCACCAATGGGTCTTTCCTCCTTTGAGGAACTTCAACAGCTACAATTTCATCTTTGAACTTGCCATTTTTGATAGCCTCTTCTGCTCTGTTCTGACTCATTAAGGCTACATTGTCTTGCTCTTCGCGGGTAAAGGAATACTTCTCAGCTATATTTTCTGCTGTAACACCCATGTGAGTGTCATTGAAAACATCCCAAAGGCCATCTTTCACCATGTAGTCTTCGATAACGCCATCTCCCATTCGCTGTCCCCATCTTGCTGATTTTAATAGGTAGGGAGCTTGACTCATGTTTTCTGTACCTCCTGCCAAGATTACATCTGCTTCGCCTGCCATAATAGCCTGGGCAGCAAGAGCTACTGATTTAAGACCAGAGCCACATACTTTGTTTACTGTAAATGATGGCACTTCCACTGGAATACCTGCATGTACAGCTACTTGCCGGGCTACATTCTGACCTAACCCTGCTTGCAATACATTCCCAAAGATTACTTCGTCAACAATTGTTGCCTCTACATTGGCTCTCTTCAAAGCTTCTTTAGCAACAATAGTTCCGAGTTGCACTGCAGATATATCCTTAAGACTGCCACCATAGGCTCCTATAGGTGTTCTGACTGCTGAAACAATAACAACTTCTCTCATGTTTTTTCTGTGTTTTTAGATTATTAAATAAAATGTTTCTATATGTATTATATCATCATTTGTATCCTCTATTCCTTTTATAGACTAAGATTAAAAATAGCAACCAGTGAGCAGTGTTTGAAAGAGTAAGGTTAACCCTTATTCAAAGCATTCATCACTTCGTCTACAGCCAATTTCAATCCCTCAGCATTCTTTCCGCCCGCGGTTGCAAAGTGAGGTTGTCCTCCTCCACCGCCTTGAATATGTTTGGCAGCTTGGCGAACAATATTGCCTGCATGCAAGCCTTTTTGCACCATTTCATCGCCAATCATCACTGTAAGGTTGGGTTTGTCGTTGACAACAGTGCCTGCTACAAAAAAGAGATTGTCGTCAAACTCACCTTTCAATTGAAAAGCAATGTTCTTTACAATGTCAAGCGAAACATCTGATAAGAGTGCACGGAAAACATGCACACCATCTTTCATCTCTTTGGATGCAATGAGCGATTGTTTGAGGTTCTTAGCCATTTCAAGTTCGAACCCGTGAACTGTCTTTTTCATCTCTTCATTTTCTGCAATCAAACGTTGCAAAGCACCCTCTATATCAGGTGTGTTGTTGAGCATCACTCTCAAATGCGAAAGCATATCTTCTTTTTTGTAGATATACTCATCGGTTGCAGTAGCTGTAATGGCTTCGATACGTCTGATGCCGGCTGCAATAGCACTTTCGCTCACAATGCGGAAAAGACCAATGCGACCTGTGGACGAAATGTGTGTTCCTCCACACAATTCAATGGATGATCCAAAACGAATGGTGCGCACTTCCTCATCATACTTCTCGCCAAATAGCGCCATTGCGCCCATATCTTTGGCTTGTTGGATGGGAACACTGCGATCTTCTTCAATGGCGAAGTTAGAACGAATTTTACTATTCACCAATTGTTCTACTTTGCGAATCTCCTCATCGGTCATTCTCTGAAAATGAGAAAAGTCGAAGCGCAAAAGATGCTCAGAAACGAACGATCCTTTTTGCTCTACATGCCTCCCCAATACTTCTTGCAATGCCTCGTGCATTAAGTGTGTAGCGGTATGGTTGCTTTCGATAGCTGCACGACGGTCTGTATCGATCTGCAAGGTGAATGTAGCAGCAATATCAGTAGGTAATTTCTTAACCAAATGCACAGCAAGGTTGTTTTCTCTTTTTGTATCGAATATCTCTATTTTCTCCCCACTATCTGTGCATGTCATCCAGCCACTATCGCCTACTTGTCCGCCTTGCTCTGCATAGAAAGGTGTTTGTGAAAATACTATTTGGTAGAATTCCTGTTTCTTTTGTTTCACTTTGCGGTATCGCAGAATTTCTGCTTCGGCATCCTGAAAGTCATAACCAACAAAGATGGGTTCACCTTCGTGTACTTTTGTCCAATCGCCAGTTTCGACAGCAGCAGCATTGCGCGCTCTGTCTTTCTGTTTTTTCATTTCAGCTGTAAACCCTTCATGATCTACTGTCATTCCATTTTCCCGCAAAATGAGTTCGGTAAGATCAAGCGGGAAACCAAAAGTATCGTTGAGTTGAAATGCGGTTGCTCCTTCCAAGGTGAGGTTATTATCTTTTTTGTGTTGCTCCATTTGTCTGTCAAGCAAACGAATACCTGTTTCGAGTGTGCGCAAAAAAGACTCTTCTTCTTCTTTTATTACTTTCTCAATCAATGTTTTCTGAGCAATCAGTTCAGGATAAGATTCGCCCATCACCTCTATCAACACAGGGAGTAGTTTGTACATAAATCCTTCGTGCATATCCAAGAAGGTGTAGCCATAACGCACTGCACGACGCAATATGCGACGAATTACGTAGCCCGCTTTGGCATTCGAGGGCAATTGTCCATCGGTAATAGAGAAAGCAATCGTGCGAACATGGTCGGCAATAACGCGCATTGCTATGTCTTTCTTCTCATCCTCACCATAAATAGATTTGCTTATCTCTGCAATTTTCTTGATGATGGGCTGGAAAACATCGGTATCGTAATTAGATAGTTTGCCTTGCACTGCCATACAAAGGCGTTCGAAACCCATGCCCGTGTCTATAACCTTTGCAGGCAATCCAACCAGAGAGCCATCGGCCATTCGGTTGTACTGCATAAACACTAAGTTCCATATTTCTACAACCTGCGGATGGTCTTGGTTTACAAGCTCCAGAGCACTCACTTTCTCGCGCTCCTCATCGGGACGCAAATCTATGTGCATCTCTGAACAGGGGCCACAAGGGCCCGTATCGCCCATTTCCCAGAAGTTATCATTTTTGTCGCCATTGATAATTCTATCTTTCGGCAAAAACTTTTCCCAATGCTCTGCAGCTTCGTTGTCTCTTTCCAAGTTGTCTGATTTGTCTCCTTCGAAAACCGTTACGTACAATCTGCTTTTATCTAATTGAATCACTTCGGTCAAATACTCCCAAGCCCAAGCTATGGCCTCAGCCTTGAAATAATCGCCAAACGACCAATTGCCCAACATCTCGAACATGGTGTGGTGATAGGTGTCATGGCCCACTTCTTCCAAATCGTTGTGTTTGCCACTCACACGCAAACATTTTTGCGAATCGGCAATACGTGGATATCTAATTGGGGCATTGCCCAGAATTACATCTTTAAATTGGTTCATGCCAGCATTGGTAAACATCAAAGTGGGGTCATCCTTAATTACCATGGGGGCAGAAGGCACTATTTTGTGGTCTTTCGAAACGAAAAAATCTATAAATGATTGGCGTATCTCTTTTGAAGTCATCATACAATTAATATAAAAATGATTGAAAGTTGTAAGAATACATTCTTTATTTTGATTTACAAAGATATATATCTAAGCAACAGTTTGCAAAGTTACTTTAAAAAGTTTATTTTTGTTGAATGTAGTGCTACAAATATCATTCACCTTTTAATACAACAAGCATTATGGCAAAACATAAAAAACCTATCGACTTCAACAGCAAGCGACTTTACTATTCTATAAAGGAGGTGGCAGACCATTTTGCGGTAAACATCTCACTGGTTAGATTTTGGGAAAAAGAGTTTCCAAACATCAAACCAAAAAAAACAAAGGGTGGTACACGCCAATATACCAAAGGAGATGTGAGAGAAATTGCCATTGTTTACAGATTGGTG